>PDWI01000409.1_pt1 | contig 69344 bp, 60 predicted proteins | sample 1430891 | NCBI WGS metagenome assembly PDWI01 (sample SAMN01162508, study PRJNA174530) | Oral metagenome, whole genome shotgun sequencing project. | biome: Marine environment; feature: Marine mammal; material: Swab sample of the gingival sulcus; isolation source: swab sample of gingival sulcus...
CGAGACACCATTTACAGCATAAATACCCCAATGAATAAAAATACCGAGCTTGGCATCTTTGAACCATTCCATTTTTTTTGCTTTTGTGGAATCGATTGTCTGTCCATAGAGAGATGTAATAGAAAATAATATTGCTAATAAAATTTGTTTCATTTTATAACTTCTGTTTAATTCTGACTAATTTTAATTTCATTTATTTTGAAAGTCCAAGCGAATTTGGAAGGTGGAGTATTTCGTAATTCTTTAGGTATACTTATAAACGTACCGTTGCTATTAGTTTCCCAAGTCAAATTAATATCTGAACCGAGCAAATTTATTTGCGTTCCTTTTTTCGGAGTAAAAGATGGTATGAAAACTTTTTCCGGAATAGTTTTTTCATTTTTATCTGCTATGTAAATTGCATAGACTATATTTGTGTTTTTTTTGTTAGTATAGCAAATCTTCGATTCTTTAAATGGTGCAATAGCTCTTGTTCCGTAAATAGCTTCACCATTAACATTCATCCAATTGCCAATATCCTGAAGTCTTTCATAAGCGGTATCGTGCCAAGTTCCTTTTGGACTGGGTGCTATGTTTAAAAGAAGATTCCCACCTTTACAAACAATGTCAATTAAGATATGGATTAGTTCACGGGAAGATTTGTATTTTGCGTCTTTAACCCAACTCCAGCCTCCTCCTGCTATTATACACGATTCCCAAGGGTAGGGAAGAGATTTATCGGGAATTTTATTTTCGGGTGTCAGATAATTTTGATTTTTTCCTTTTACTGCACGATCTACAACGATTAAGCCTGGCTGCAATTTTCTGGCTTCCTCTACAAGCTCATCCATTTTAATATCTTGATTAACAATTTTACTTTTCAAAAATCCGCTTTGTGTTTTCTCTGCAAATTTTTTGTATCGTTTTTCAATGTTATTTTTTTTAGCCGTAACCCAACCACCGTCAAGCCACAAGATATTTATTTTGCCGTAATCAGTCAATAATTCCAAAATTTGATTATGAGTAAATTCAATAAACTTATTCCATTTTTCAGGGTAAAGTTCGGGATCGTAATTTACATTTCTATCGAGCGGAGGAAAATAAGGATCCCAATAATATTCTGAATTCCAATCGGGTTTGGAAAAATATGCTCCCGCCCAAAGTCCTTGCTTACGGAAAGAATTAAAAATTTCTTTGGCAATGTTTGATTTTGGGTTTGTATGAAAAGGACATTTTTTATCTGTTACTTTGTAATCTGTATATTTAGAATCAAACATACTGAAACCATCATGATGTTTTGTAGTAAAAACCACGTATTTCATACCTGCATCTTTTGCAGCTTTAGCCCATTTATCGGGATCAAACTCAATAGGATTAAAGGTTGTTTTAAGATTTTCATATTCTTCTTTATACTTAAAATAGTTTTTGGGATTTTTTCCTTTCTTTCTTTCGCACCATCCATAATCTTCAGGGCAAATTGACCATGATTCAACAATTCCCCATTGACTGTAAGTTCCCCAATGCATAAGTAAACCGAATTTTAAGTCTTGCCATTCTTCTAATTTTTCCAAAACAAGCGAATCAGTTTCAGGAACATATTTAGTAACTTCGTGTTCCAATTGTGCAGATAAAAAATTTGAGATAAAAAGTATTGTTAAAAAAAATATTTTTTTCATTTTAATGTTTATAATTTTAATTCAAAGTTAGTTGATTTCAATTTCATCGGTAAATATCCAAGCTTTTCCGCCTGCTCTGTAATGCCAAGCAGGGCATTGTCCTATATTCTTAGCAAAAATTTTTACATATTGATATTCTTCATTTATGTTTGATGTTTTAAATCTTTTAATTATCACACCCGAAGTTTGCATATCAAGATCATTAGTTACTTTTATTGGAGTTGAGAAATTTTTACCATCTTTTGAAAATGAAAATTCCACATACTCAGGTGAAAAAATCCATGAATTGACTTTGTGCATAAAACCGATTTTAACATTGTTTATTTTAGTTAATTTTTCGAGAGCCACGGTTGCTTCAAAATCTACTTCTTCAAAACCCTGCCAGTAAGAATCTGTATAAGATTTTGAACCATATTGTCCATCAACAAGAGTATAGTTTCCTTGTCCAGCATATTTTTCCGAAAAAGGATTTTTGATTGTAATATTCTTTCCGAAAGCTTTATTTATTGTAACTTTTCTATTAGTGATATTACTTAATCTCTTATTGTTTTGATAACTGACTGCCTGAATGTTAGCACTTTCTTTTAGTGCGAATGGTTTTGTGTATTTATTTGATTCCTTTGATGGTTCGGTTCCGTCTAAAGTATAATAAATATCCAAGTTTGGCAGTTCTGTTTCCATAGTTATTTGCAGCGATTTAGTTTCTTCAATAAACTTGCTGGAAATATTAACATTGTAAGCACTCTTTGCATAGTTAATATTCAGTTCATCGTATCTGTCTAATTGAGTATTCAATCTATCAGTAAAAGAATTAAAATCTTTTTTATCTAATGGTGTCCAGCAAACTTCCGATAGTGCCGATAATCTTGGCATAAGCATATATTCAACATTTTTGAAAGTGGGAAGATACTCACCCCAAACATTTGCTTGAGTTCCCAAAATATATTTTCCTTCATCTTCGGTAAGTTCTTTTGGAATAGGATTGTAAGAATAAACTTTTGAAAGTGTAAGATAACCGCCAATTGCCAGCGGTTCATTTTCCGGATTCCCTTGATAATAATCAAAGTAGCAATAAGAGGTAGGTGTCATAATTACATCATGTTTTTGTTTGGCTGCTTCAATTCCACCTTTTTCACCTCTCCAAGACATAACAGTTGCTTGCGGAGCTAATCCGCCTTCAAGGATTTCATCCCAGCCTATTATTTTTTTGCCTTTCGATAAAAGATATTTTTCCATTCTTTGAATAAAATAACTTTGAAGTTCATGTTCGTTTTTAAGTTTTTCTCTTTTAATTTTTGCTTGGCATTTTTTACACTTTTCCCATCTTACTTTTGGGCATTCATCACCGCCAATGTGAATGTATTCACTTGGGAATAATTCAATTACTTCGTCTAAAACATTCTCAAGAAACTTATAAGTTTTTTCGTTGCCTGCACAGTAAACATCATCGTAGACTCCCCATTCCGTTCCGACTTCAAAAGTTTCGCCCGTGCAGGATAATTCAGGATAGGCAGCAAGAACTGCAAGCGAATGACCCGGCATTTCTATTTCAGGTATAACTGTTATAAATCTATCGGCAGCATATTTAACAATATCTTTTATTTCTTCTTGAGTGTAGAAACCGCCGTGAGGTTTGCCGTCTTGCATCGATTCTTTTCTTTGTGAGCTTATTGTAGTCAATTTGGGATATTTTTTAATTTCAACTCTCCAGCCTTGATCTTCGGTTAAATGCCAATGAAACTTATTCATTTTGTGCATCGCCAAATAGTCAATATATTTTTTAATATTTTCAACATTTACAAAATATCTCCCTACATCTAAGTGTCCACCGCGATAGTTAAATCTCGGTTCGTCTTTAATTTCCACCCAGGCAACTGCCGGCGTAAAATTAGTTTGCTCTTGAGAATAAATTTTGTAAGGTAAAAGTTGTAACAAAGTTTGGACACCATAAAATATACCTTGCGAGTTTGACGCTGAAATTGTTATTCCATCTTTCGTAGATATAAAATTATATCCTTCTTTATGCGGAATAGTTTTATCGTATTTAAGATGAATAAAGTTTTTTGCTACATCTTCATTTGATGTCTCTAACTGAAAACCACAACTCTTATTGAAAAAATTATTTAAGTAATTTATAACTTTATCAATATCATTAAATTCTTTATCAAAAGAAATTTTGGTAGAACCGGAAATTTTAAACTTTCCTTGATTCAGTTTTATTTCTTTAGGTTGCGGAATAATATTAATCGTTGGTTTTGTTTCGTTTTGGCAAGAAACAAATAGTGCTGTTGCAATTATTAAAAAAAGTAATTTTTTCATTTGACCTTCTTATTTTTATAATTTATTTTTTATTGAATTAAAATTTTCAAATGGAATTAATTGGAATGAATAAGAATATTCTCTTGGTATTAATGTATATTCATTATGTGGACGAGCACCCCATGAATTATCACCACCAACACCTGTCTGTTTGTAATCTATATTTATAGAAATAAAATTATTTTTTTGTAACTCATAAGTATGTTTTAAACCTCTTGCAGGCAACGTTAAATCAATATTAGAAAAGTAACGTGCTGAAAAATCAATTGTCGGAATACCTTTGAAAAGAATTCCCTTATTATTTTTACTTTTAAAAATTACCCATCTGCAATCCGTTCTGTTACTGTTTTCTTGAGGAGTTTCATAATACTCTACAAATTTATCAACTGTAGTGGAATATTTACCAATAAATGAAGAGGTTTTTCTATCCCAATAATTTTCTAAAGGACCTCTGCCAAAATATGTAATTTGATCGAATGATTTATCTAAATTCATTTTCATTCCAAAACGGGGAAGCTCAGGTAATTTATCATCAATAGGAATAAATTTATTTTGAACTTCAACTATTCCATTTCCGAAAATTTTATAGATGGAAATTACTTTAAAGCTTTCATCATTGTTCGATAAATCAAAAATAATTTCTACTTTATTATCAGAAGATTTTTTTACGTTGTACGAATTAACTTTTATATTATCTCCTGCATCTTTCCATATTGCACATCTTTTTGGCATTCCGTTACCAAAATCATTATCTGTTGGTGCACGCCAAAAATCTAAACTTGGTGCATCTTCAAAATACTCTAATCCGTTATAAGAGTATTTGGATATTTTTCCTTTTTTCTTATTGAAAGTTAAATTAAATTTTTGGTTTGTAAGTTTTACTTCATTTTCTGTTTCAAATAAATTTATTGTCTCTAAGTTTTTTTCGGTAATTGTTACTGTTGCTTTTTTTGTAACCGGAATCTTAAATTGTTCTATTGCTACTAAGTAATTTTTATCCAGATAGATATTCTTCTTTTTTGTTTTTGCGTAAATATTTATAAAATATTCTTTGTCGGGTTTAGGAATAATTTTTTGATAAGGGATTTTAAGTATCTTAAATGATTGTGGTTCAATAAACAATTCAGGTAATTCGCCTTTTTGAATTAGTTCTCCATTTTCAAAAATTTCCCAAGAGAAATTAAATTCATCCAAGTTTGTGAAGAAAAATTTATTTTTTATTCGGAATAAATTTCTGTTGAAATCCAAAACTGAAAAACCGATATTTTGATAAACTTTTTTAACTTCGGCAAGTTTAGCTGTAATTGAACGATCAGGTCTTACAAGTCCATTCATACAAAAATTACCGTCATGCTTTTCTTCTCCAAAATTTCCACCGAAAGCGTAGAACCCTTTACCGTTTTTATCTTTCTTTATTAAGCCTTGATCTACCCAATCCCAAATAAAAGCACCTTGCAGAACATCATATTTTTCAATTACATCCCAATAATCTTGCAAGTTACCAACAGAGTTTCCCATAGCGTGAGCATATTCGCAAAGAATATAAGGTCTATCGCTATTGCTAAGAGCATAATATTCTAAAGATTTAGGATGCCAATACATATTTGATATAATATCAACATGTGATTGATTTCCGGCTCGTTCGTAATGTACAAATCTCTGGGTATCATTTTTCTTTAACCATTCACTTGCTGCTTCAAAATTGGTTCCGTCTCCGGATTCGTTTCCCATAGACCACATAATAATTGATGGGTGATTTTTATCTCGCTCATACATATTTTGTATTCTATAAAGATGTGAGTCTTTCCATAATTTTCTATTTGCCGTTGTTACTTTTGGATTATAACCCAAACCGTGTGCTTCAATGTTAGCTTCATCAATAACATAAAGTCCGTAATAATCGCATAACTCATACCATCTTGGAACATTTGGATAGTGTGAAGTTCTAACGGCATTTATATTATTTTGTTTCATCAATTTAATATCTTTAATCATTGATTCTTCAGTAACATAATGTCCGGTTAACGGGTCATGTTCGTGTCGGTTTGTTCCTTTGAGCAAAATAGGTTTTCCGTTTACTAACAATTGACCGTTTTTCTTTTCAATTTCTCTAAAGCCGATTTTCGTTGAAAGATTTTCAAGTACTTCATCATTTTTGTTTTTTAATTGAATGAGTAATGTGTACAAGTTAGGTTTTTCGGCTGACCATTTTAACGGATTATTAATTTTTATGTTAAAATTTTGAATAGTTTCATCTTCAGGAAATAAATATCGTATTGTTTCAGATACAAGAACACCTGATTGTACAATGTTATTTTTACTGTCAAATAATGAAATTTCAATCTTACTATTTTCATATCCTGTGGTATCGTAGTTAAAGACTTTTGTTGTGATTTTCAAATCCGCATCGTTATAATTTTCATCTAAATCCGTAACAACTTTAAAATCTCTTATGTGTAATTTGGGAAACGAAAGCAAATATACATCCCGGAAGATTCCGCTTAATCTCCAAAAATCTTGATCTTCAAGATAAGAACCATCGCACCATTTATAAACTTCAGCTGCAAGAGTATTTTTCCCTGGTTTTAAATATTTTGTTATGTTAAATTCAGCAGGAGTTCTGCTATCTTGACTGTACCCGATTTTTTTCCCATTTATCCATAAATAAAATGCAGAACTAACTCCTTCAAAATGAATAAAGATTTCTCTATTTTTCCAACCTTCAGGAATAGTAAATTCATATTTGTAAGAACCAACTGAATTATTTTCTCTTGGAATAATTGGGGGATTAGCTGGAAAAGGATAGGTAACATTTAAATAAACGGGAATTTCATAACCGTGCAACTGCCAGTTGGAAGGAACCGGAATTAAATCCCAGTTATTGTCGTTAAAATTTTCTTTATGAGAATCGGTATTCTTGCTCCATTTAAATTTCCAATTTCCATTTAGTAGTTTAATAAATTCAGAATTGTATCTAACACATTCTAAAGCTTTTTCTTTTGTTGAATAAGAAACTAATGTACTATGTCGGGGTGATTTATTAATTGAATTAACTTTAGGATTTTCCCAATCATAAGTTTGAGCTGTTGCGAAAGAGAGTTGAAAAATATAGAAGAGAATAAAATATCTTTTGATGTCCATTTATTTATCCATGAATTAGTTGGAAAATAATTTACTAACCTTACTTACACGTGTAAGCAAAGTTATATATTTTTAGTGAGAATAAAAACAAAATAATTTTTTTATGTAAATAAATGGTATTAAAATTCCCTTAAAGATAATTTCTTAAAGTCATTTTAAAAATGATTTGGTTAGTTGAGATAATTTTTTACATGTAATTTTGTTTATGAAAAAAACATACTGAAAGTTTTTTTAGTAAACACAAAAAATTACAAACGAATATCAACGGAATATTGTTAGATAAGTTTTTTTTCAGTTGTATCTTTTAGGAAATTTTCTGCTTTTGTATAAATCTCTGAGGTTACATATTTTATTTCGGGTTCATAATGCAAATAATTTTTTTGGGAAATTGAATCGTCATCTTTATGATAAAACCTATAGTTATCGCAAACATCAAAAAGATCATTGAACAAACCGAATATCAAAAAACCAAGTAGAATCCCAATGATACCGCCGATTAAAGGTTTGACAAAAGTTCCTTTAACCATTATTGAGATACCCATAAGAATTAATAGAACAGGCCATAAGTCCCATACTATATGCCATGGGATGTAAAATTCAGTATATCTTGTTAAAAGGAATAAGGAGCCGATTGTTACAAGAAAAAATCCCCAAAATAAATTAGATGTTTTCATTTGTTACTTCCGATTTATTGAACGAATTATAAATTAAATACACTCCGATTATTATTGTTCCAAGAGCAAAAAGAATTTCAAAGTCAAAGAAAGGAATAAAGCGTTCCATTAAGAAAAATATACCGAGTAGTATTAAGATAACACCAAGTATAATTTTGCCGGAAGTATTATTTGGGGAGGAAACATTTTCAATTTTAGCTATGTTTTTTGTTTCATGTTTGTTATCAAACTCTCCGAATTTGTTTTCTGAAGGGTTATCTTCTCCAAAATTATTTTTATTTTCGCCTCTGTATATTGGGCTTTGCGGTTCTTCTTTTATGGCAATCCACAAAATGATGTAAACTAAAATGCCAAAACCTTCAAAAATTGTAATTAAGATAAAAATAATTCTAAGTATTACCGGGTCTATATCCAAATAATTTGCTAACCCGCCAGCAACTCCACCGATTACTTTTTGTTCCCGCGATCTGTATAATTTTTTTTCCATTTTATTCTCTTTTTTATTCAACATTTATGACGCATCAGGAATAAAAAAGTTTTACAAATCAATTTTTTAATTGTTGTTTGTAGAAAAACTTAAGATGTTTAGGAAGCATCATTTCCCAATAATCACGATTGTGATTGCCCGGTTGCGAGTAGAAAAGAACCTCACTGCCGATGTCGTAACACTTTTTAACAAAGTTTAAATTTACTTGGTAAGCAAAATCCTCAGTACCGCAATCCACAATTATTTTTTTCCCTTCCAAATTATTTTTATCTAACAAATAATAAGCTGAATTGTTTTTCCAAATTTTCGGATAATCTTTAATGGAACCTATGCCGTTTTTAATACTCCATCTATCGGGAAAGTAAGTTAAATCAAGTATTCCGCTGGTGCTTCCAGCACTTCTGAAAAAATCGCTATTTTTTAGAAAAAGTGTAATGGCACCATGTCCGCCCATGCTTAAACCCGAAATAAAAATATTTGAGCTGTCTATTTTATAATTTTGATTTAAATAAGGTATAAAATCTTTCCAGAAAAAATCTTCAAATTGTAATTCGGGTTTTAATGTGCTATTCAAATACCAAGAATCATAAAATCCATCGGGACAAGCAATAATAAAATTATAAGCATTTGCATAATCTTGAAGATTAGCGATATTATTCCACTGCAAAAAATTTCCACTGTATCCGTGAAGCAGAATAACAAGTGAGTAGGTTGAGTCGTTATTAAAATTTTCTGGTGTAACTATAAGTATTGAATCGGCTGAAGGTAAATTTTTGCTTTCCAAAACAACAAGTTTCTCTTTAGCTGATAAATTTACTATGAAGCTGAAAGATAATATCAAAACCAGGTAAAATATTTTTTTCTTATTCATGTTTTTCCTATTTGCTTTTTATGTTAAAATAAAAAAAATTGTAATAAGTTACAAAGTTCCATATTTTTATAATAACAAAAAAAATCACAAAAGGTTGTTAATGAAAATTGGATTGTGCCAAATAAATCCGATAATTGGAAATATTAATTATAATAAATCAAAAATTTTGGAAGGTTATTACAAAGCTGTAAAAGAGAATCTGGATTTAGTAATCTTCCCCGAACTTGCTTTGTGCGGTTACTCACCACAAGACTTAATTGAAAAAGATGAATTCAGAGCCGAAGTAATTGACACTGCTGAAGAAATTGCAAAATCTACAAAAGAAGTAGGACTAATTTTCGGGTCAATTACAGAAGACAATGATAATATAGGTACAAACGTTTATAACTCAGCTATTTTATGTTTCGATGGTAAAATACAATTTGTGCAGAATAAGACACTAATTCCTAACTATGATGTTTTTGATGAGGTCAGATATTTTGAATCAGCTAAGAATGTTGATGTCTTTGAATTTAAAGATGAAAAACTCGGAATCTCAATCTGCGAAGATATTTGGAATGATGCCGATTATTGGAAACACAGACTTTATGAAACAGACCCTGTGCAATGTCTTCTTGATAAAGGAGCTACCTTACTCATTAATATTTCTGCAAGTCCGTATCATTTTGGAAGAAGAAAAATTAGAGAGGAAATGTTATCGATTTTAACTAAAACTAACAGCATTCCTCTTGCTTATGTTTCTTGTATTGGTGCTCAAACTGATCTTGTCTTCGATGGTGCAAGTATGTGTTTGGATACAAATGGCAACTTAGTTTTGTTTGGTGAAAAATTTAAAGAAGATTTTTTAATTTTTGATACACAAAAAGAATATGAGCCCCTCAATGATATTGAAAGAAGTTTCCCCGAGGAAGTTCTTGATGCTCTAATTTTAGGTTTAAAAGATTATGCCCAGAAAACAGGATTTAAAAAAGCACTTATCGGATTGAGTGGCGGAATTGATTCGGCATTGGTTACTTACATAGCGGTTAAAGCTTTTGGAAGAGAAAATGTTCATGTTGTAATGATGCCTTCTGAGTTTTCCAGCAAGGGAAGTATTACTGATTCCGAACAGTTAATTAAAAATCTTGGAATAACCTCTGAACTAATATCAATCAAATCTCTTTACGATGAATTTAATAAAGTTTTATCTAAAACATTCAGAGATGAAAAAGCTGATGTAACCGAGGAAAATATTCAAGCAAGAATTAGAGGAGTTATTCTGATGGCTTTATCCAATAAGTTTAACTATTTACTTTGCACAACAGGAAATAAATCCGAAATGGCAGTTGGGTATGCTACGCTTTACGGAGATATGAACGGAGCTTTGGGAGTTATAGCCGATGTTTATAAAACTCAAGTTTATGAATTAGCTAAATTTATAAATAGAGATAAAGAAATAATTCCCAAGAACATCATAACAAAAGCTCCATCAGCAGAGTTGAGACACGATCAAAAAGACGAAGACTCATTACCCAAGTATGAATTATTAGATAAAATTTTACAACTCTATTTAGAAGAGTATAAAGAATACAAAGAAATAAGTGAAATAATCGGTGATAAAAAACTGGTTAAAGATATTTTAAACTTAGTTGACCGGAATGAATTCAAAAGGAAACAAGCTGCACCTGCAATAAGAGTAACAAGAAAATCGTTTGGTTATGGAAGAAGGTTTCCTACTGTTCAAGGTTGGCGAAAAAATTAAAACATACCAAATGAAAAATGTAAAACATATTTTTGAGATAGTTTTAGTTTTAGTAATTATCTTATTATTTATTCCTATTGATAAAGAATCAACAAATTGGAAAGAATTTTCGTATGAAAAGTATAATGAAGCAATAAAAACTAATCAAAAGATGATTCTTGAGTTCTATGCTGATTGGTGTATACCTTGTAAAGAACTTGATAAGAAGACATTTACCGATAAAAGCTTTATTTCTGCTTCGAAGAAATTTTCAATTTTCAGAATTGATCTTACAAACACTTTTTCCGATTCAATAAAAGAAATAAGTAAAAGATTTAATATTAAAGGATTACCAACAATTCTTATAGTTAATTCAAGAGGTGAAGAAACCGAAAGAATAACCGGATTTATCGGATCTGAGGATCTAATTAAATTACTTGAGAATATAAAATAGTTACGAAATAATTTGGTTTATGTTTATTGCTTTCATATCTTAATGGATATTAAAAAATAATTTAATAATTTGCTTAGGAATAAGATGGTCGAAGAAAAACAAATCCAAGAAAAACTTGTTGATGAAGTTACCGTAAGATTTGCCGGAGATTCCGGTGACGGAATGCAATTAACAGGAACACAATTTAGTAATACAACTGCTGCAGTTGGTAACGATTTAAGTACACTTCCCGATTATCCTGCTGAAATAAGAGCGCCCGCCGGGACTCTTTATGGAGTGAGTGGATTCCAACTTCATTTTAGCAGTAGTGATATACATACCCCGGGAGATGTTCCTGATGTTCTTGTTGCAATGAATCCTGCTGCACTAAAGAAAAATTTACCTGAACTAAAAAAAACAGGAATGATAGTAGTAAACTCAGATGCTTTTGATAAGAAAAATCTTAAACTTGCAGGGTATGATGAAAATCCGCTTAAAGATAATTCTTTGGCAGGATTTGATGTGATGGATATTCCAATAACAACATTAACTTTTAATGCTTTGGAAGATTCCGAATTAAGCCAAAAAGATAAAGCAAGATGTAAAAACTTTTTTGCACTTGGATTAATGTATTGGTTATACAATCGTCCAATGGAACCTACTTTAAAATGGATAGAAACAAAATTTAAGAATAAACCTGCTATTATTGATGCAAATGAAAAAGCACTAAAAGCAGGGTTTAATTTTGGAGATATAACCGAAAGATTTACTACAAGATATACAGTTGAACCTGCTAAATTAGAAGCGGGAGTTTATCGTAATATTTCAGGTAACGAAGCTACTGCACTTGGTTTTGTTGCAGCAGCTGAAAAATCAGGCTTAAAATTATTTCTCGGTTCTTATCCAATTACTCCTGCTTCCGAGATTCTTCAATATTTAAGTAAATATAAAGAGTTTGGTGTTAAAACTTTTCAGGCAGAAGATGAAATTGCCGGTATTGCTTCGGCAATAGGTGCGGCATTTGGCGGAAGTTTAGCGATTACAACTACAAGCGGTCCCGGTTTAGCTCTTAAAACCGAAGCAACCGGTTTGGCTGTAATGATTGAGTTACCACTTGTAATTATTAATGTACAGAGAGGAGGACCAAGTACCGGATTACCTACTAAAACTGAACAAGCTGATTTATTGCAAGCTATGTATGGCAGAAATGGAGAAGCTCCTGTTGCTGTTGTCGCTGCATCAACTCCAAGCGATTGTTTTTCTATGGCTATTGAAGCATCACGATTAGCATTAAAATTCATGAGTCCTGTTATTTTATTAACTGACGGTTATCTTGCAAATGGTTCCGAACCTTGGAAATTACCCGATATAGATTCTATTCCCGAAATTAAAGTTGAATTCCAAAAGGAAACTGAAAACTTTGAACCTTACGCCAGAGATGAAAATTTTGTAAGACCGTGGGCAATTCCAGGAACACTAGGATTGGAACACAGGGTTGGTGGTTTGGAAAAAGCAAATATAACCGGTAATGTTAGTTATGATCCTGATAACCATTTTGAAATGATAAAGTTAAGAGAGCAAAAAATTCAAAATATGCAGGATGTTATTCCCGAACTTGAAGTAGATGGAGACAAAGAAGGCGAACTTCTCGTTATCGGATGGGGCGGTACTTACGGTGCAATTAGAGAAGCTGTTACTCGTGCAAGAAAAAAAGGATATACTGTTTCGCAGGCACATTTTAAGTATATAAATCCTTTCCCCAAAAACACCGAAGAAGTGTTAAAAAGCTTTAAACATATACTTTTACCTGAAATTAATCTTGGTCAATTAGCAAAAATTCTTAAAAGTAGATTTTTATTACCGATTGAACAGTTTAATGTTGTTAGGGGTTTACCTTTTAGAGTGGGAGATATTGAAAATAAAATAATTGAAATGTTAGGAGGAACTAAATGAGCAATTCAGAAATTAAAACCCAAAAATTAACCGCTAAGGATTTTTCGAGTGGACAAGATGTAAGATGGTGCCCGGGTTGCGGTGATTATTCTATTCTTGCTCAAGTACAAAGAACTTTACCTAACATTGATAATATCGTAAAAGAAAAGGTTGTTTGGGTTTCAGGAATAGGATGTTCCAGTCGTTTTCCTTATTACATGGGAACTTACGGATTTCATGGAATACATGGTAGAGCACCTGCAATTGCAACCGGATTAAAACTTGCAAGACCTGATTTAACTGTTTGGGTTGCAACCGGTGATGGCGATTTACTTAGTATTGGGGGAAATCATTTTATTCATGCTTGCAGAAAAAATATTGATTTAAAAATGGTTCTTTTTAATAATCAAATCTACGGATTAACAAAAGGTCAATATTCTCCTACATCCGAAAAAGGGAAAGTTACCAAAACTTCGCCTTACGGAAGTATAGATTATCCTTTTAATGCTATTTCTTTGGCACTTGGTGCAAATGCAACATTTGTTGCCCGCACAATTGATAGAGAAGCCAAGCATATGGCTAAAATGTTAGATAGAGCTGCCGGACATAAAGGACTTGCATTTGTTGAAGTCTATCAAAATTGTCCTATTTTTAATAACGGAACGTTCTTAAATTTAACAGAAAAGAGTGTTAAGGAAGATAATGTACTCTATCTTGAAGATGGCAAACCAATGATATTTGGGAAGAACAAAGATAAGGGTATTAAACTGGAAGGATTTCATCCAGTTGTGGTGGACCTTAACGATCCGAAAAATTCTATAGACGATGTTATTGTGCATAGTGAAACTGATGATGGTTTGGTTAGAGGATTTATTCTTTCTCATTTAACCGATGATCCTAATATGCCTACTCCTATAGGTGTTTTCAGACAGTTATCTAAACCTACTTATGATGAAACAATGACTCAACAAATCGAAGAAGTTACCGAAAAGAAAGGAAAAGGTACATTAAAAGATTTATTATACACTTCAAACACTTGGGAAGTAAAAGGTAATTAAATTAATTTGGGCAGGTGCTAACCTGCCCATTTTTCATTTCAAAATATATCAATTCATTTTATAAGATTATGCAAATCCATAAAAAATTATTAGATGTTTTAAAGAGTAAAAATAAATTTATCATTACAAGTCATGTTAATCCCGATCCGGATGCAATTGGTTCCGAATTAGCAATTGCAGATATCTTAAAGCAGCTCGGGAAAGAATATTTTATTCTAAATACATCTTCAACTCCTTATAATTTGAAATTTTTAGATATTGATAATCAAATTCAAAAATATAATGAAGAAGAACATAAAACAATCTTTGAGAGTGTTGACTCAGCAATTTTCTTGGATTTAAATTCTTTAAACAGAACAGTAAGAATGGAAGAGAAATTTAGGAAATTTGAAGGGGAAAAGATTTGCATTGATCACCACACATATCCTGAAGATTTCTATGATTTCGGACTTATTAATGAAACAAAATCATCTACCGGTGAAGTTCTTTTTGATTTTATAAACTCGTGCAAGGAGTTGGAATTTAACGAAAACATTGCTCTAAATTTATATTCAGCTATCATGACAGATACAGGTTCTTTCAGATATTCCAAAACAACACCTGAACTTCATAAAAAAGTAGCAAAACTTTTGAGTTTTAATTTAAATCCTGAAGAGATTTATAATGAAATTTATGCTCAATATAAATTTAGCCGAGTAAAAACTCTCGGCAAATCATTAAGTACAATAGAAATTACAAAATCCGAAAAAGTTTCATATTTAATTGTGACTCAAGCACAGCTCAAAGAAGCAAATGCAGAAGAATCGGAAGTTGATGGATTTGTGAATTTTGCTCTAACTACAAAAGGTGTTCAAATTGGTATTCTCTTTTTTGAACTTAAAGATGGAGTAAAAATAAGTTTTAGAAGCAAAGGCAAAACTCCGGTTAATTTATTGGCTCAAGAATTTGGTGGTGGCGGACACACGAATGCAGCAGGAACTCGACTCTATAATATCTCTTTAGATGAAATTATTCCAAAAGTTTTGGAAAGTGCTGAAAAATTACTGGTAAGTTGAAAATGTAAAAATTCACTTATAAGCTATTCTCAATTTCTTTGTTCAAAATTTCACTTACCTCTTCGCTTCTTGAGAAAACCATAAAATGGCTGCCGTCTTTTACTTTTATTGGGCGATCAATTAATTTTATTGAAAAAGTTTTGTCGTTGGTTCCGTGAATATGAACAAGATTTTTTAAGTTATAATTTTCTTCCCAATGAGAAATTTTTTCTAATGACCATCTCAAATAATTATTTGTACAGTTATCTAACATTAGATTATAAAGTTTTCTTCCTTTTTCTGAATTGTAACCGAATAACCTTGCCCAAATCGGAAAACTTTTTAAAATCAATTTTTTATTGAGAAATTTATAAACGGGAAAAACCTTTAAAAACTTTAAATTCAAAGGAATTTCATCTTTTGATTTTATGCTGGAGATAATTATTACTTTTTCAACGTCATTTTTATTGGCTATTTCTTGTACGATAATTCCTCCAAAAGAATGCCCGATTAAAATAATTGGTTTATTGTTAAAAGTAATTTGTTTTTCAACTCTTTCAACATAACTTGCAAGAGTTTCTTCTTTATTAGGTTCTAACCAATCTAAATAATTTATATTACAATTTTTAAGATCTAAATTAGAAAAAACTCTGTAATCAAAGCCTAAGCCGGGCATTAAAAAAATATTTGGGATGCTCATTATATTTCCAAAATTTGATGCTCAAAATTGTTTATTTCTAATTCTTGATAAAGCCAATCAAAAAAATCAAAACCATATTTATTAACAAAGTTTATAAACGTAAGCTCACGTTCTTGCAGATTGTTATTCGGGTATAGCACTGTATGAGCTTTTTCTATTTGCCTTAAAGAAATTTCATATTTCTGTTCATACATTTTATCTGTTTTATTTTTTAACACATTTACTTGATGTAAAATTTTTTCTTTTGCAGAATCCGTAATTCCTTCCAAATCTTTATTTACTTTTGAAAGTGTTGTATTGAGTGAATCAAGTAATTCGGTGAACTGGTTATTAATATTATTAAATTTGTTCTCAAGATCATCTTCCGATATTGTTTTGATTAATAGACTTTTTAAGTCATCGAAGTTTTGTAAAACATCAACATTATCCAAGTTATATTTATCAATTGCTTTTGCAATATTGCTTTCCAAAATTGTAGCGGAAGCCCGTGGATAAATAAACGGTTGTTGTAAATCAAAATGTTTATATAAAGGCATAACTTGTGCGTAATAACTTATTTCTCCGGGGCCACTAATATAAAAACCGGTAGGGAAAAGATACTCTTCGCAGATTGGACGCAACAAGACATTTGCACTAAAATCTTCCGGGTTTGTTTCCAAATGTTGCAGTATTTCTTCTTTTGATATGGTTTTTCTTTTACCCTTTAACCTGAATCCTTGCTCCTCGGGTTCAATTAAATGCCTTCCGGTTTTATTCGACAAAAATAAATTTATAGGTTTCAGTTTAACTTGCGCATGATAGTTTTCGTCTAAATCGGCACTAACTTCTAATAAATCATTATTGTGTGTTCTAAATTGTAATAATTCTTTTTTGAAAATTGGGAGCATCAATTTTTTTACTTCGGTATCTTGAGGATTAAAAATTACAAGTCCGGTTTCATCAAAAATATGAAATATAATTTTAATAAATGATTCTGCTATTGTGAGATTATCGTTTAAAGCTAAATTCATTAACTCAAAGAGTTCATCATTAAATTCAGTTTCGCGTAAGTTTTCTTCTAATTCATTCTTGAAATTTTTAATTGATTCTTTAAACTTTAGATTCCCAACGCTTCCTCTATTAGTCTCAACTGGTTTACCATCTTCATAAGAAAATTTTTTAACTTTATTGTTTTTATCAATTATGTTCACATAAGAAATTTCTTCAAAATCGTGATCATCTCCTGCCATCCAAAAAATTGGTACAAAATTAAAATCAGTAAATTCCTCTGATAATTGTTCGCTGAGTTTTATGGCTGTGAGAATTTTGTAAATCGTGTATAAAGGTCCGCTCATTATTCCAAGCTGTTGTCCTGTAATAACTGCGATTGTATTTTTTTCTTTTAGCTTTTTAATATTGTTAGAAGTTTTTTCGGAAAAAGGGAACGAGCTATACTGATTTTTAATTATTGCTGTCAACTCATCTTTCTTAAAGTGTGTTTGATTGGTTATTTTGTTAAATACTTCTGCATAACTTTCTTTGTCTTTAAAATTGAGATTGTAGTATTTTTTTACATTTCCAAAATTATTTATGAAATCTAAAAATAATCTGTTAACCGATTTAATTTTTTCAAATTTAATTGACATATTTTCCTCTAAATTATGAAGCAAAAATAACAATTATAACTAACCAATGTTCAATAATTCTCAAACTGATTTGTTGCTTTTTATTTGTGCCTCTTTTAACTAATTTGGACTTCAAATTTACAATTATTTATTAGGAATGCATCGATTATTAAAATAAACAAAGAAATAAAACTAATTATAAAGTTAATACTTGCAGCACTTTTTCTATATCTTTTGGTGAAATTAGTAAGTGTAGATGAAATTATTTCGGTAATTAAGAATTCCGATAAAAATTATCTGTTATTAGCCTTCCTTCTTGTGATTCCGAATATTTATATTCAATTTCGTAAATGGGAATTGCTTAGTAAAACATTACTAAGTGTACGCAAAAAGAAAAAAATATGGCAATCATTATTTTTTGGATTTACTGCGGGAGTTTTAACTCCTGTTAGGGTTGGCGAGTATGTAGGTAGAAAGTATCCTTACACAGAAATAACTTTAATGAAAGTTACAATTGCAACCTTAGTCGATCATTTTTCATTACTTTATTTGGTTCTTTTTGTCGGAAGTTTGGTAAGCGGAATATTTGTTATTCAGTTTTACAATTTTTTATTTGCGCTTCCGTTTTTTCTTACATTTATATTTTTACTAATTCTTGCACTTTTATTAGTTTCGGGCTATAAGTTCTCATCAAAAAAAATAAATATGCTTGCCGATAGATTTTCATTCATTAAAAAGTTAAAAACCGAGCTTGGTTATGTTCGTGAAATTAATATTAAAACATTTATGCTATTAATGCTTTTTTCATTACTTCACTTTACAGTTGTTGTTTTACAATATTCAGTTTTGGGTTTAGCTTTTGGAACAAACGGAAGCATTTTTGATTTTATTATAGCGGGAATAATAATTTTATTTACCAAAAGTATATTGTCATTTCTTTCATTTGCCGATCTTGGAATCAGAGAAGGAACTTCAGTTTATGTTTTAAGCAAACTCGGATACAGCAAAGCTATAGGATTTAACTCGGCAATTTTTTTATTCCTACTAAATTTAATAATTCCTTCGATAATAGGTCTTGTACTTTTTCTTACAAAGAAAGAAGATTAGTTTTATGAAATGGTCGTATAATCCACCGAGAATTGTAAAAAATATTTTTAATGATTTTATTTGGGAAACAAATAATCAAAAAGTACTTATTACGTTTGATGACGGACCTAATCCGAATTCGACAGAGGAAATTCTGAAAATTTTAAGTGAGTTCGCAATCAAATCAGTATTTTTTTGTGTCGGCGAAAATTTGGAACGTTATCCCGAATTAGTGAAAGATATAATAAGCGAAGGACATACAATTGGCAATCATACTTATAAGCATCAGAAAATAAATATTGGAAATGAAAATAATGCTTACGAATCAATTAAAAAAGTTCAAGATATAGCCTTAAATAAGTTTAATTATAAAATTGAATATTTTCGTCCTCCACACGGTAGATTTAATCTTAAAACTAACAGAATATTAAACAAGTTAAGTTTGAAAAATGTAATGTGGTCTTTGTTAACTTATGATTATAAAAATGATATAAATATGGTTAAATTTAGTGTCCAAAAATATTTAATGAATAATTCAATTGTTGTTTTGCACGATAGCAATAAATCAAAGGAAATAATAATCGATTCTATTAAAGAAATAATTGAAAGTATTAACAAAAATAATTTTAAAATCGGAATGCCTTCTGAATGTTTGAAATAGTATCTCTTATAGTTATTGTAGCTTACTCTATTCAAGCTATAATTTTAGCATTAGGTTCAAAAAAGAAATTTGAAAAAGTAAAGGAAGATTATTTTTTATCTGCAACAGTAATTGTTGCGGCAAGAAACGAAGAACATAATATTTTGAGATGTTTAAAGTCCTTAAATAAATTGGATTATCCCCAAAATAAATTGGAAATAATTATTGTCGATGATAACTCAACTGATAGCACAAATAAAATTATAACGGATTTTATTAAAGATAAACCAAAGTTCAAATTGATAAAACCAGCAAAAGATTTTGGAGAAACAAAAGGAAAAGCAAGGGCACTTGCTAATGCTATTGAAATTGCAAAAGGAGAGATTATTTTAACAACAGATGCTGACTGCAGCGTTTCCGAAACTTGGGTTAAAACTATTACAAGTTATTACAAAGATGATGTAATTATGGTTTGTGGTTTTACAAATCAGACTTATACAAATCTCTTTGAAGGGGTTCAAGATACGGATTTTATATTTTTACTTACTGTTGGCAGTGGTTCAATAAATCTTGGTAAACCGCTTAGTGCTATCGGGAATAATATGTCATACAGAAAATCAGCCTATGATAAAATTGGCGGGTATAAGAAAATTCCATTTTCCGTTACGGAAGATTTTGAGGTTTTAATGGCTATGAATAAACTAAAAGATAAAAAAATACTTTTTCCTGCAGATGCAGATTCTTTAGTTACATCCGAACCTTGTAAAGATATTAAAACTTTATTCCGACAAAAAAAACGATGGGGGATTGGAGGCTTAAACAGCCGTTTCGATAATTTGCTTATTATTTCAAGTGGTTTTTGGGCAGGTATTGTTATTTTGTTATCTCCTTTTTTCTTTTCGGTTGATGTTTTTTATATAATTTTATTAAAAATTCTAACGGATTTTTATATGCTTTACTCTATGTATAAAAGACTTAAACTAAAATTTAATTTCGTTAATTTTTTAGGATTTGAAATATATTCAACAATTTACTTTGTAGTTATAGCTTTTGCAATTGCAATAAACAGAAATGTTTCCTGGAAAGGTAGAAAATTTAATGCTACTTCTTTGTAATTATTATGTAACCTATAGATGTAATGCCTATTGCAATTTTTGCGAATTTGCGAATCACGGTAGATATAAAGACTATCCTCATGCAACACTTGAAGATTATAAAACTAATCTAAAACAACTTGCTGAACTTGGTGTTAAGTTTATTGATTTAACAGGTGGCGAGCCTTTGTTAAATAGGCATATTGTTGAGATGACTGAACTTGCTAAAAGCTATAAAATGCAGACAAGCATTACAACTAACACACTTCTTTATAAAAAATATGCTGAAGGTTTAGCCGGAAAAGTAAACCTGCTTCATTTTTCCCTTGATTCGCCTGATGCAGATGAACACAATAAAATAAGGCAAGTTGATTGTTTTAACTCGGTTTTGAAAAGTGTAGAAATTGCAAAAAGTTTTGGTGAGTTTCCCGATATTCTTTTTACTGTAACAAATGAAACTTACAAGAAATTGCCGCGAATGCACGAACTCGCAGCCCAAAGAGACTTGATTTTATTGGTTAATCCGGTTTTTTCATATTTCGGTAACCCTGGTTTATCAATGGAAGCACTTGATTTTATTGAAGAATATGCTGATGGTAAAACAGATGTTTATGTTAATCCTGCATTTATAAGATTAAGAAGAGAAGGGGGCAATCATATTAATGATCCGCTTTGCAAAGCTGTAAGCCGTGTTATTGTAATTTCTCCGCTTAATGAAATTATTTTACCTTGCTATCATTTTCAAAATGAAAAAATTAAAATCGATAAACCTATCAAAGAAATCCAAGCTGCTGAAAAATATCAACATTTCTTAAAAATGGAAGGACGTTTTGATTTCTGCGAAGGTTGTACTGTAAATTGTTATTTTGAACCTTCTTTTGCATTGCCGACAAATTTTTATAGTTTGGTAAGTATAACTTCTAAAATTAAATATAGTTATCTTAAAGTAATAAAACAAAAAATTAAAAAACGAAAAATAAAATAAGAGTCTAAATTAAATGGTAAAAATGTTGAATAAAATTAAACTTCTATTTTTTTTAATAATATTATTTTTAGGAAATAATCACTTTGCACAAAGTGGAGTTGAGTTGTTTCCGGGTAATTTATTGGTACAGCCGTTTACTGCAAATACATTAAAACCAAAACTCGGTTTTGACTTTAAAACAAGTAAAAATGAATTAACTCTAAATATCGGAAACTCTTTAGATTTTTTTCATTACAAAATAAATGATTACTCAAAATTATCTTTTGGTGCCGATCTTTTTACTTACACACTGTTGAGAAGTCAATCGAATTTTCATTTTCCCGTTGATGCAGTTGATTATCTTTTCGGAGTAAACTTTGGCTATACAAATAAAAATTACGGAGTAAGGTTAAGGATTAGTCATATTTCCGCACATTTTGTTGATGGTCATTATGATAAAACTACCAATCAATGGCGAGATAATAGAAGTCCTAAAGTTTACAGCAGAGAATTTTTTGAATTGATTCCATTTTACAGATATAATAATCTCAGAATTTATGCCGGATTAACATATATTTTTTCAATCGATCCGGAAGATATAGGAAGAGACCAGTATCAATTTGGTCTCGAATATTTTGCCAAAGGATTAATCTCAGAATGCTTAACACCTTATTTTGCTTACGATTTAAGATTGATAAATCTTTACTCATACACAGCAAATAATTCAATAGAAGCCGGAATAAAATACGGATATGCCAAAGGCAAAGGAATAAGTTTGTATCTTAAATATTTTTCAGGATACAATATTCATGGAGAATATTTTGATCTCAAGGAAAATTATACTGCATTTGGTTTTAATTTAGATTTATAAAAAATTAAGCAAGGAAAAGGATAAAATATTTTGCGGAAAAATTTACTCACTCATCCGTTATTACATTTAAGTTTATTTATAATTACTTTTATTACAACAGTTATTGCAGGTACCGAATGGATAACCGGTATAACAGGTCCTTATAATTTAAATGATCTAAAAATCGGTTTGCCTTATTCCTTATCGGCTCTTTTCATTCTTGGTACGCACGAGTTTGGTCATTATTTTGCAGCAAAATTTCATAAAGTTAAAGCTACGCTGCCTTATTTTATTCCACTTCCTCCGGTTGCAGGTTTTTTTAATTTTGGAACGATGGGAGCAGTAATTAAAACAAAATCTGAAATTCCAAATAACAAAGCAATGTTTGATATTGGAGTTGCCGGACCAATAGCAGGATTTATAGCTTCGTGCATTGTTTTAATTTACGGATTTTCTAATTTACCAACCATCAATTACTTACTCGCTATTCACCCTGATTATTTAAGTCCCGATTACGGAAAAGAATCATTAACGTTGCAATTTGGGAACAATTTACTCTTTTTGTTTCTGCAGAATATTTTTACAAACAGTTCTGATTTTGTGCCACCTATGACTGAAGTTTATCATTATCCGTATTTAATGACAGGATGGTTTGGATTACTGATTACTGCAATGAATATGATTCCTGTCGGGCAGTTAGATGGCGGACATATTGTTTATAGTATGTTTGGAATTAAAGTGCAAGAAACAGTTGCAAGCATTTCCTTAATTTTAATACTTGTGCTTGGAATTTCTGGCATTGTGGATGGAGTATTGGAATTAGGTCTGGAAATAGGCTGGAGCGGTTGGCTCTTTTGGAGTTTAATATTATATTTTTTTATTAAAGTTAAACATCCGCCCGTAAGGTATTTCGAAAAACTTGATACAACAAGAAAATTTATTGGTTATTTTAGTCTCTTTATTCTTGCAATTTCCTTTTCTCCGACACCATTTTTAATAAAATTCTAAAAGTGTTACATAAATAACCAAAAGGGGAGTGAGCCTTTTATATTTGACTATGCATAATAATAAAAAATTGAACAATTTAGTTCCCCCGAGTTTCTTATAGGTCATAAAAAATATACTTGAATATTTTGTATAACTTATCTAACTTTTACTCTTAAATAAAACAAAAAAAGCCTATAGAATTTTTTTACAATAATTACAGTTAATTTTTTTTATAAAAGGTGGTTTTTGTATCTACACTTCCTAGAGAAAATCGTAAAACGCTTCTCGAAAAATAAAAATTTAAATATGATGAAAAATTTTATTTTACTGATAATATTGGTAATTGCTTTAATGAATTGTGAGCAAATTCCAACTGAAACAATTGAAACGAACTCTGCTAATTATGCTGTTATAGAAATTGAAGCCCCGGATACATTCAATTTTAGTCCGGCAAACAATAAAATGAGTACTTCAATCACGCTTAGAAATTATGAATTAGCTAAAAAAGTTTCATTTGATATTTTGCTCGAAGATGGTTCCGAGTTTATTAGTCAGAATAATCAAATGCTTCTGGAAAACACTAATAAGGGAATCTTTATTGGAAGCTTTCAACCTGATACCAATCTACTTAGTGGAACATATTTAATAAATTATTTTGTTGAAGATGCTGCTACAGAAGTGAACAACGTTAGTAAAGTAGGCTCAACAAAGTTTTATTTCATAACTGATTCTAAAAATAAACCGCCAGTAATCAGCAACTTAAATATTCCCGATGAAATTGAAAGAGAAGTAAGTTTTGTTTTTACGGTTAAAGCTGAAGACCCAAATGGATTAGCGGATATTGAACAGGTTTACTTTAAATTAAAACGTCCTGATGGAACAGTTGTTTATTCCAATTCAACGACTAAAAATGAACTTTTCCCCATGTTTGATAACGGTGATATTTCCGGTAGTGGAGATGAAACCAAAGGTGATGGAATCTTTTCTCTTAAAAATGAATTCGGTAAAACATCGCAAGTAGGTAATTGGATGTTTGAGTTTGGAGCTGTTGATAAATCAGGTGAACAAAGTAATAAACTAACTCATACTCTAAAAGTTAAATAATGAAAAAATACTTTAAAATAATTTTAAGTCTAACTTTCCTTGCAAATATTTATGCACAAGAATTACCCGTAAGTTATAAGTTAGGAGAAACACAATCGCTAAATAAAATTGCTGTTGATAAAACTCCTGTTGGTAATTCAGTAGAATATATTGAATTTATGGGCGATGATGTTTGGATAGCTACTTCCGTAGGTGTAAGTAAAACAATGGATGGTGGTAAAACTTGGAGCAATTATAAATTTGGAAACGAAGGAATTTCTGCTCTTGCAATTAAGAATGATACTGTTTGGGTGGCTACTTGGCACTTACTAAAAGATAGTGATGATAATGTGCCGGTTGGGTCCGGGCTTCATTACTCACCGGATAAAGGAGAAACCTGGATTGATATTGAGCAGCCCGTTGATGCTTTTGATGACTCATCAATAGTGTATGGAATTAATACTCTAAGAGCTTTACCTTTAACTGTTAATGAAGGGAATTTTACCAGAGATATTGGATTCTTAGATAATTCAATTTGGATTGCTAATTTTTATGGCGGACTAAGAAAAACTAATGACTTGGGAAAAACTTGGGAAAAAGTTGTATTACCACCTGATAATTTAGATTCAATCAAGCCAACAGATACATTAAATTTTGATGTTTCACCTTCCAAAGGTACTTTGAACTTTCAAAGTAATCTGAACCACAGATTTTTTTCACTTAAAGTTGTTAATGATTCTACAATAATTATTGGAACTGCAAACGGAATAAATATTTCTAAAGACGGTGGTGTAAGTTGGAAGAAAACAAATCATCAAAATACTAATAAATCAATGAGTGGAAATTTTGTAATTGACATCAACTACAATCATAATACTAATACTATTTGGGCAGCAACATTGAAGGCTGAAGGAGCTTCAGAGTTTTACGGTTTAAGTTCTTCAAGTGATTGGGGCAAAACGTGGGAAACTCATTTGTCCGGTGAAACTGTGCACGATATAGGCTTTAGTTTTGATGAAAACGGGTTTGAAAAAGATATTTTTGCTGCCACGGAAAGTGGTGTTTTCAGATCACCTGATAATGGTAAAACATGGTTGATTCTTCCGCCGATAAAGGATACTGAAACTTCTGTTGAGTTGTTAAGTGACAAATTTAGGGCTGTTAATGCTAAACTAAACAATGTTGGGAATACAGAGATTTGGTTCGGTTCTGAAAATGGTGGAACAGCCAAACTGATTGAACATGGCAGTATTTGGGAAGGTGAATGGAGCGTGTTTATAAGCAGTCCGGAATTATCTACTGAAAAAAATGAATCTTCCATTGCGTTTCCTAATCCATTTAGTCCCGATTCTGATAATATAACTATTAAAACTTACTTTAAAGGCTCAGCTAAATCATTCACTTTAAGAATTTTTGATTTTGGAATGAACTTAGTTAGAACTGTTATCCAAAATGTTGATAGAGCAGGCAATAAAGAATATTTTGATTATTGGGACGGAAGAGATGAGAACAATAAAATTGTACCTAACGGAGTTTATTTCTATAGAATTGACCTTGGTAATAATAAACCTATTTACGGAAAAATTATGGTGATGATGTGATGTTAGCTAAAACTTCAAAGATAAAAGTTGAAAGTCTAAATTCTATATTAAGTACTCTAAAATCTGAGATTAGAATTCAAAATTTTATATTTATGTTTTTGATTTTATTTTATCACTTATCTTTTGCTCAACTGCAATATTCAGAGTATAACAGTATGGCAGGTGCTTTTAGCAGAATGGGTTTTGGAGCAAGAGGAATGGGAATGGGAAATTCGATGGGAGCCGTAATTCAAGGGAATCTCGTTTCTTATTATAATCCTGCAGTATCTGTTTTCCAAGAAAAAAATTATTTTCATACTTCATATTCTATTTTATCTTTAGATCGGTCATTAAACTTCTTAAACTTTACTAGGCAATTTAATTTTGGTAAGGACGATAAAAACGATTCCAAACTTAAGTCTATTTCTGGAATAAGTCTTGGAATTATTAACGCAGGTATAAGCGGAATTGAAAGAAGAGACAGGCAGGGAATTAAGTACAAAGATCTTTCTACTTCTGAAAATCAATTCTTTTTAAATTTTTCTAAAACTTTTTCGGATAACTTATCGATAGGAGTTGGGTTAAAATTCTTTTACTATAGTCTTTATGAAGATATTTCCTCTTCCGGTTTTGGAATTGATCTTGGTGCTGTTTATAGGTTTAATAACAATCTTACATTTGCCGGAGTTATTACCGATATTAATTCTAAATATAAATGGGATACAACTACTATGTATGGAATAGAAGGAAATTCCACAACTTATTCTTTCCCTACATTATATAAAATTGCAGCATCATATAAATTCAATAATCCTGATCTATTGGTAAATATGGAGTTTGAGCATAGTAATGCCGAAACTAATTTTATTAGAGTTGGTGCCGAATACAATATTTATCAATCGTTTTATTTGCGTAGTGGTATCGATAGAATAAGTTTAAGTAACACAGATATTCCTATAAGACCTGCATTTGGATTTTCTTACTTCAAAGCATTTAACAAATTAAATATTGGTATCGATTATGCTTTTGTGGTTGAACCTTATTCATCATTCGATCAACATATTATCGGGATAGAGGTTTTATTCTAATTGTTTAATAATTTAAAATTTATATAATGAAAAATAAAATAATTGTAATTTTAATATTTTTATGTTCAAGCTTAATTGCTCAATCTGCCGGTAAGACCGGATTGTCATTTCTAAATATTGGTAATAGTGCAAAAAATTTGTCGTTATCAAATATCGGACTATTAAATGATGATATAAGTTCAATAACTTATAATCCTGCAACTGTAAATTTTCAAAAAACATCAAGTATTTTGTTTACGCATCAAATGTGGATACAAGATATGAGTAGCGATATATTAAATGCAAGTTTCAGTTTGTGGGGCTTGCCACTTGCATTTGGAGTTAATACAACTAAAATAAATGATTTTGAAATTAGAACTATGCCAAGTGAAAATCCTGAAGCTCTTTTTAATATAAATTATTTTTACGGAAGTTTTTCTACTGGTTTTAAGATTATAGAAAATTTAACTTTCGGATTCTCTATTAAGTATCTATACGAAAGCATGCTTTCCGATGATGCTTCCGGAACCGGTTATGATTTGGGTTTCGTTTATTCCGATTTACTTGAAAACTTAAATCTCGGATTATCTGTTCGTAATCTAGGTTCAATGAATAAGTTGAGAAACAAAAGCACAAAACTTCCTTCAGATTTAATTTTTAATGCAACTTATCTTTATCATTTCGATAATGTTAGATTATTATTTTTACCTGTGTTTGGAATCCAAAAATATTTTGAAAGTGATAACTTAAATTTCCATTTTGGAACTGAAATAAAATATGATAAACAATTTGCATTAAGACTTGGTTACTTAACAGGTTATGAATCGAGAGGGCTTTCTGTAGGAGCAGGCTTTTATTGGAATGGCATTAATATTGACTATGCTTTTACTCCGTTCAGCTACAGTATAGGAAATGCAAACACAATTTCAATTGGCTACACTTTCTAAAGAATTTTTGCTGAAAAAATCTGTATGATTATAAAGTTCATATTGCTTATCTTACATAATCTTAAAAATTAAATTTATCAGTATGGAAATAATTGAATATACAGAAGAATGGAAAAGTAAATGGGATGATTTTGTTCTAAATTCCAGCAACGGAACAATGTTCCACATGCAGAAATTCTTCGATTATCACACTCCCGGAAAATTTAAATTTAATCATTTAATATTCTTAGAAAAAAATAAAATAGAGGCGTTATTACCCGGCAGTATTCTTGACAGTAGAATCTTTGAGTCCCCTATAGGAGCAAGTTACGGTTCAATTGTATTACCCGATATCACTTTTAAGAAAACCATGCTAATTGTTTCAACATTAAAACAATATGCTATTGCAAAAGGTTGGAAAGAACTAATACTAACTGCTGCACCAATGATTTATGAAACATTTCCTAATCACAATTTAGATTTTGCTATGCTTTGGCAAGGATTTAAATTTGATCTTCATTATATATCGAGTGCAATTAAATTAGACACAAACAAAGATATACTTTCTCGTTTTAGCCAAACAATTAGAAGAAATGTAAGAAAATCTATAAAAGAAGGTGTAACGGTAGAAATAAATGAAAAGTATGATGAATTCTATCCTATCCTTTTGGAAAATAAAGCAAGACACAATGTAAAACCAACACACAGTTACGAAGATTTATTAAAACTTAAAAAATTAATGCCTGATAGACTTAAACTTTTTATGGTTTATTATAAAGGAAAACCTATTGCTGGTTCATTAATGTTTTATGCCAACAAAAATGTAGCAATTTGTTTTTATAATATGCTGCTTTACGAATATGCACATTTAAAACCGATTCAAAGAGTAATGTTTGAAGTTGTTAAAGATGCAACTGAAAGGGGATACACTTATGTTGATATCGGAGTTTCACAAGATACATCTGCTGATAACCCCATGACACCAAGCGAAAGTTTAATTGATTTCAAAGAAAAGTTCGATGCAAAATCCATTATGAGAAATACATTAAAAATTGAGCTTTAGGAATAGGTTTGTCTGAGTTTAAAAAAAAAGTTATTATTACTTTCCTAGGAAATACTTATCACGATACAAGAGTTGTTAATCTTATTGATTCGCTATCACAATTAAATTATAACGTTTCTACAATTTCTTTTGATTGGAAAACTGAAAATTTTAAATCAATAATTGGTAAAACTTCAGTTTATAAATTAGATAAGACCAAAAGTAGTTTAAGTTTTTATTTTAACTTTATATTTAAGCTAGTTCAACAATTGTTAAAAATTAAAGCAGATTTATATTTCGCTGAAGACATTTATACTTTACCGTTTGTTTATTTTTTTGCAAAAAAGAATAATGCAAAAGTATTCTATAATAGTCGTGAAATTTATGCTCATCTTGCGGGATTGAGAAATAAGAGTATAGTGCAAAAAATTATTTCCCAAATTGAAAAGAAATTTATATGCAAAGTTGATTTGGTTTTGGTTACCGGTGAAATGGATGCAGAATATTTAAGAGAGACTTATTCAATCGATAATCTTTTTGTTTTAAGAAATCTTCCTAAATATCAAAAAAATATTGAAAGTATTGATTTACATAAAAAATTAAATATCCCAAGTGAACAAAAAATAATCTTGTATCAAGGAGTAATTCTTGAGGGCAGAGGAATAACTAAAGTTATAGAGGTAATTGATAAAATTCCTAACACGTATTTTGTGATAATTGGAGAGGGAGAATTTAAAGATAAGTTTATTCAACTTGTGGAAGAAAAAGGTGTAGGTAATAGAGTCTATTTTTATGGGGCAGTAAACCATACAGAACTATTACCATTGACCAAAGGAGCAGACTTGGGACTTGCTTTAATTGAGAACATAAGTATTAGTTATTATTATGCACTACCTAACAAATTGTTTGAATATATAATGGCAGAAATTCCCGTTTTGGTGAGTGATTTGCCTCAGATGAAAAAGATTGTTGAACAATATAAAGTCGGTGAGTGCATAAGTTTAGAAAACGATAATGAAATTGTTACAAAAATTGCAAGTATGTTAAGTTCCGAAAAAAAAATAATTGAATATAAAGCACATGCAAGCAGTGCCGCAAAAGAACTTAATTGGCAACATGAATTTAAGAAGTTTAAAGAAAAGTATTTAAATTAGCCTTACAATTATCTATATTTACACTCCAAAATTTTTGCCGAGTACTAGCTGACATTTTAGTACCCAATTCCGTCAGGTCCGGAAGGAAGCAGCGGTAAGTATTTAATTTGTGCAGTTAGCTCCTCGGCATTTTTGTTTTAAAAATAAAAATTCGTAAAGTGTAAAGAAAGACCATTAAATTTAATTTTCCGATTATAAGTTGGAAAAATAATTTCTTCAATAGCAGTTAATCTATTTTGCTTAACTATTTCTAAAGTTGATTCGTTTCTTAATTAAATTGTTCGATATAAAAAATAGTTGCTCCAAGAAACACAATCCAAAAAAAAATATAACTTAAAGAAAAAATTTTTATTTTAGATGTAATAAATACTCAAATATGGATTATAACATCAAGAATAGAATTTTACCAATATCTATAATAATTGTTTTATTTTTTTCTTTCGGGAATATATTCTCGCAGAAAGTGGTATATCCTACAATTTTACTTTCCAAAGTAAAGAATAAAATTTTTGTTAAAGATATTCCTAGTAGTATAGATACTGTTAATTTAATTGTAAAAAGTATAGACTTTAAGCAAACTTTCTATGCTAAAGTTCAAGATAATAAAGCTGAAATTGTAGTTGAACTTAATTCAAGTGGTAAATATACTTTTATGTTATATGAAAAAAGTATTGGCGGTGTAGAAAAAATAGTGCTTCCGGGTTGGCTGAGTATAGTGCCACCGTTACTTGCCATTTTGCTTGCATTAATATTCAGACAAGTTTTTGTTGCACTTTTTTTTGGAATTTATATTGGATTGTTGTTTATCTATGAATTCAATCCTTTAATTGCTTTATTACGTTTAATTGATACAAATATTTTTAATGCTTTAAAAGATCCAGATCATGTTTTTATTATTCTTTTTACACTTTTAATCGGTGGAGTTGTAGGAGTTATTTCTAAAAATGGTGGAACAATTGGTTTGGCTGATAAAATAACAAAATATGCAAAAACTTCTCGTTCAGGAATGCTTTCTAGCTGGTTCTTGGGACTTGTAATATTCTTTGATGATTATGCCAACTCGCTTATCATAGGAAATATGATGAGACCAATTACCGATAAGTTAAAAATATCTCGTGAGAAATTGGCTTACATTGTCGATTCAACAGCTGCTCCGGTTGCAAGTCTAGTAATTATAAGTACGTGGATTGGTTATGAGCTAGGTTTAATTGGTGATAGTCTCGCTTCAATCGGTTCCGACTTAAATCCTTATGAAGTTTTTATTAGAACTCTGCCATATCGTTTTTATCCGATTGCTTCAATGTATTTTGTATTCTTAACTTCACTATTGCAACGAGATTTTGGTCCGATGTATAAAGTTGAGAAAAATGCCCGCAAAGGAAATGGTTATGCAAACGAAGAAAATAAAAAAATAGATTTTGATACTCAAAAATTTTCTTCGGGAAAAGCAAAATGGTATAATGGTGCAATCCCTATTTTAATAATTCTTTTTGGAACTATTAGCGGACTTATTTTTACCGGCATCAAGTCTTTAGAAAATAATAACATAACAACTTACGGAATTGACGATATAATTAAAGCATCCGATTCATATCGTTCTTTACTTTGGGCAAGTTTGGTAGCCGGAATTGTTGCAATTATTCTTACCGTTAGTCAAAAAATTCAAAAATTAGAGGATTCCTTAAAAGCTTGGAACAAAGGAATACAATCAATGATGATTGCAGCAGTAATACTTGTAATGGCTTGGGGAATTAGTTCAATAACAAATGAATTAAAAACGGCTGATTATATTATTTCTTTACTTAGCGATAGCATAAGTCCGAGATTGTTGCCTGCAATTATTTTTATTGTTTGTGGAATAATAAGTTTTGCAACGGGAACAAGCTGGGGAACAATGGCAATTGTAATGCCGATTGTAATTCCACTTGCCTCAACAATTTCTCGCATGGAAGGACTTGCGGAAGCAGATACAAATTTAATTTTAATTGGAGTTGTTAGTTCCGTACTTGCCGGTTCTGTTTGGGGTGATCATTGCTCGCCTATTGCTGATACAACAATTCTCAGTTCTATAGCTTCTAAGTGTAATCATATTATGCACGTAAAAACTCAACTTCCTTATTCTCTTTTAGTCGGGAGTGTTTCCTTAATATTTGGTGATATTCTTACGGCTTATGGATTCAGTCCTTACCTCGCAATTCTTCTGATATTTTTAAGTTTGTTTCTAATTCTTAAATTTTTCGGAAAAAAAGTATAACCACCATTGAAACACGTAAAAATTAAAAGGTACAGATACCTTAAAGGAACAATTCTATCTTTATATGGAAATTCAGAATTAAAAATTAGATGCTAAATATTAAAAACTATTTGCCAAGTATTCCTTTTAATAAATCAAGTTGTTCTTGCAGTAGTTTTTTATTTGTTGCATCTTGTTCATTTATTATTGCTGCTTCCAAATCTGGAATTGCGTCTGTTCGTTCAAGTTCTACCGTTAATTTAGCCGCAAGCAGACGAACATCAAAATCTTTATCTCTAACCATTGGAGGTATCCATTTTTTTGCTGACCAAGCACGAATTTCAACAATGTCTTTCATAGCTTTAATTTTCTCTTCTTTTGTCCCTACAAGATTGTAGTATGCTTCCATTTGTTTTTTCTTGAGTTTCTTATCAAAAAGAATTTCTTTAGAATAAATCTCCGGTCGGACAACATTACTTCCGTAGCTTAATAATTTTTTATTTATAACAACACGTACAAGTCTAGGGATCATCCATCGCATGCCATGAGTATTTTCAGGATGTCCGACTACAGATGCAGTTTTACCTTTTCCCACTTTTGTTATTATGATGAACGGTCTATTATTTGTCATATTTGCTGGACTACCTTCAGCAATATGAACATCGCTTAACATTGTTGCAAGTTCGTTATATTTATAGTTTGAATCTTTTGACCGAATTAAAACGGGACCTTCGTAATAATGAGAATAACAAGTGTCCATTTCTGCTAATTCATAAAATATTTTTTTACCTTCTTCCGTAAGAGAAAATTTTACAACTCCGTTTCCTCTATTATCGTGTTCGATGTCTATCGCCTCGCCTCCACTTAAAGCGAGTGAAGGATAATTTGGAGTTTCGGTAAGCACATAAGCTCCTGCACAAATTCCTACAATACCTTTACCTTCTTTTTTAACATAATCAATAATTTTTTGTTGCCCAAGTTCTCCAAGGCTTCCGGTTTCGCTTCTTCCGCTGCCACCGGGAAAGAGGAAAACGTCGAGATCATCTGTTTTACCTGACATAATATCGGCGGCAGAAATAATTCTCGGGTCAATGTCTTTATCAATCTTTAACGCTTCAATTGCATCAATTATACAATAGGGATTATCGCCATTCTTGTTGAACACACCTACTTTTATTTTTTTGTCTTGACTGTAAATAATCGATGTTAGCAAAAAGATAGATAATAATATTTTTTTCATTAGTAAATCCTTACTCTAGTTCAAATTCTTTTCGATAATTTTCTACAACATAATTATCTATCCATCTGTAAAATTTATTTATTTCAGTTTCAGTTACTTTTTTGTTTCTCCAATCGGATAGTTTTTTTTCTGTCTCTTCAAAAATTGTAGTCTCTAACTTTTCAATCTTCTGAATAATTCCTGTTCCTTCCGAGTTTACTAATTCAGAAATATTCAAGTATTTAAAACCTGAAGATCTTGAAATTGGATAGCATTTATTTTTTAGTGCTAAAGCATAATTATTTAACGGTGCATTATTTGTTGAATCTTTAACAAGTAGTGTTGGAAGGTTTTTCCCACCTTTTACCCAAACCGGAATTGCTACACTTGTGCTCGGGAATCCTACCAAAGTCCAGATCATATTTAAATCTTTTGGTTCGTTTTCTTTTGTTCCTTGAATAATTATAGCAGAGGCGGAACCATGACGCGTAATTAGATCACCTGAGTTAATAAAGTTTTCTCCGTAAGGAATTTTTTCATACTCAGTTCTGAAGTCTTTATTTAAAAGAGAATGTTTTAGGCAACGTGAATATTTTTGTATTATTTCTTGATAATTTAATTTGCTTGTATTAGCTGTTAGTAAGTTTTCAGCGGTTTCAAATCTTATAAATCCGTAGCCAATATTTTCTTTGCCGGTCATTGAAAAATTGGTTCGTAAAATATAACCGTTTGGAGCAGTTTTAGAATCGTTGGCATCGAACTTAGTGTAAGTATAATTATTAACTTCGTAAAAAGCTGCTCCGCCATTGCCGTCAATAACTCCAAAGTGAGAAGCCAAACCCATTGGTTTTTCAAGATTGTCCAATAATTTCTCAAAGTCTTCGAGAGTAGCACATTGTTGTAGAGCCATTTTCATAATTATACCTTCAAGGTCTTTCTTTGAGGTGGTGTCGTTTAGGTTGACATTATAGGAAGCACTATTCATTATAGAGAAGCCTTCGCTGTTAGCACCTGCCCAAACATTTTTCCCTTCGGTATCTTCTGAGTTTATTAGGCCGATATATTTATATTTTCCATCTTCAAAAAACATCATACTATTTTTGTAATTTTCCGTGTCTCGTAACTTCCATATTATTGGTCGTCCGTCAGTAGTAAATTTACCGGAGATAACTAAAGTTGTGCAAGGAAAAATTGTTGTTGTAAGAATTAGGGTAAAAAGAAGAGTTAATATTTTTTTCATAGTTTACTCATAATATTGAAATTAATGATACACAATTTAATTTTAATATTGAGGAATATCAAAATAAAACTTTAAATTTTAGTAGTTATAAAATCTCAGATTTTCTAGTCTGAACCATGGAAAGCAAAATTATTTAAAGGAATTTTTTATTTTTGACAGTATTAAGATTAAAACTCTTTTGAAAAGAGTAAAATAATTGAAGTAATAAATAGTATATTTGTTGACGTATAATAAACAAAAATTTACTTTAATATATCAGAAACTAAATTTTTTTAATATAAATATGTGGAGCTAAATTGAAAATAAAATATTTGTATTTAATCATTATCTTGTTTGGAATTAGTTGTTCCGATTGCTATACAAAAAAGGAAAAAATAGCTAAACAAGAAGAAGAGAAAAACTTGGAAATGACTATCAATAAAAAAGCAAAAGAAAAATTTGGTAGAAATTATAAACTGATACCCAATAATACTAAGGATTACTATATCTGTAAAAAGGAAAGTAATCTATCCCCAAATGAGTTTATAAATAAAATTAAATTTTTTATTTATAGTACTACCACAAAAGAAATTATTTTTGAAGATGAAATTATAAATGGAAGTTTGTTATGGCTTAATAACAATAAAATAAAAGTAAGCAGGATACCGGGTATGGTAAAAAAAAATTATGATAATGATAACATATTATATTATTATGATGTTATAAAAAAATCTAAATTAATTACTAATTAGAAGGAATAAATATGAAAATTAAATTTATATTTTATCTTTTAACAATTTTCATTGTTTTCAATATACTTCAAAGTAACGGAATTACAAATTACTTTATAGATAATTCTATGCTATTAAATAAAAAATCTTTGTTGAGCAATAATGAAGCAAAATCTCAATGGTCTGAAAAGAAAAAGATGATAAAAAACGAAGCTAAATTTGAAGAACCTTATGAGTTCTATAAACTTCATAAAATGATTAGAACACGAACAGGGAAATCAGAACCTGAATATAAGTTTAACTACAGACTTGAAGAATTAAAAAAAATAAAGCGTAGAGCACTTAGTAAAAAAAACTTTTCCAATAGCATTCAAAATATAAATTTTATTGAAAGAGGACCTTCTAATGTTGGAGGCAGAGCAAGAGGGATTTATGTTGATCCTGCTGATCCTCAAAGAAATACATGGTTTGTTGCTTCTGTAGGCGGAGGTGTCTGGAAAACAACAGATGGAGGAACTTCTTGGGAAATAAAAACTAACAATATGCCTAATCTTGCCGTGTCTTATTTTGGAGCTTCAGAAGCAAACTTAGATGTAATTTATGTAGGAACAGGTGAAGGCTTTGGAAATATAGATGCAATAGGTGGTGCAGGTATTTTTAAATCTACAGATCATGGAGAAACATGGTCACAATTATCATCTACTGCTAATGAGAATTTTAAGTATGTAAACAGAATTGTTGTAGATCCTAATTCAGAAAATAGAGTAATTGCAGCAACTACCAAAGGAGTGTTTAAAAGTATCGATGGGGGTCTTACTTGGACAAATGTTTATTCTGGGTATGTTCAAGATTTAATTTGTAATCCTTTAAACTTTTCAACTTTATATGCAACTTTATATGGCTTAGGAGTTATCAAGTCCCTAAACATGGGCGATAGCTGGGAGTATTCCAGTATCGGTATATCCGATGACGTGAGAAGATTAGAAATAGATATTGCTCCCACTGATACAAATCGACTATACATTTCTGCTGAAACTTCAACTTCTTCACTTTTTATATCGCAAAATGCCGGTAATACTTGGAGGAAAGTTGATGATCATTCGCAAGCACAATTTTTTAATATAAATTGGTTAGGTGGCCAAGGATGGTACGATAATGCCATTGCGGTTCATCCCTATAATGAAAATGTAGTTTTTTATGGAGGAATTGATATTTGGAGAGCCAATATCCAATTTGATTCCGTTAAAGGTATTATTAAAGTTGAAGAAAACGGAACTAAAACTTTTCTTGATTTCGTAGATGAAAAATTATCATTCTTAAATGGTGGTTTAGGAACCGGAGAAGAATATTGGAAGAAAGATTTAGTTGAAGACCCGGATTATGTTGATGTTGAGATAAGGTTTGGTAACGGTTTATCTCAAAAAGCACATATGTTTGAAAAAATCGAAGAATATTTTGAATATAAAAATTTTATTGATGTTCCATTCCAAGTTTGGGATATTACAAATAATAAACAATTAGCCGTATGCTATTATGACATAGAAAAAAATAATAAATATGATTTAAATGCTGCTGACGGAGATGAAATTTTTATTTCTAATCTTGATTATAATGCAAATACTCCGAATTCTAACTTAGCTAAAGACAGCGGACTGGAATATAAGAATATTTTTGTTGTTACCCCAAAAAACTTATCCGGAGTAGCATGGGACCCTGCAAATCATCCAACGTCAAATATAAGAATATTAACAGGTTTTAAATCCGTAGCTTTAAAAAAATCTTATCCTATTTCTGACGGTTATAGGCAATATAGACGAGGAGCCAATATTCATGTAGATCACCATGAATTAGTAATGGTTCCGATGGATAAGACAAATAAAACATTTAAAATACTTAATGCTAATGATGGAGGAATTTGCGTCTCAAATGATTCAGGAAAAACTTTTAATGAAACTGACCGTAATGGTTTTAATACAGCTCAATTTTACGGAGTAGATAAAAAACCTAATAGTAGTGAATATTTTGGTGGTACACAGGATAATGGAACTTGGCAATCTAAAAGCGGTGTTAATGCCGATAAAAATACGCCTTATAATTACAGAATAGGAGGTGATGGATATGAGACATCATGGCATTATAAAGATCCAAATAAATTAATAGGTTGTTCTCAATTTAATCGGTTCTATAAAAGCGTAGATGGAGGCCGAACTTTTTATGCTTCTAATAAAGGTTTTTCAGGATGGGGTAATAGCGATGTATCTCCTTTTGTTTCTAAAATAGCTAAGACTAATTGTGATCCTGATTTGTTATTTACAATAACAAGAAGTGGAGTTTGGAGAACAGATGATTTTGGAGAAAATTGGCGACTGATACCTATCGCTAATTTAGATGGTGATAATCGTTTCTTCTCTATGGCTCAAGTAGCAATATCAATTGCAAATCCTCAAACGGTTTGGGCCGGGGCATATTTAGATAATTCCGTTAAACCTTATGTCTCTAAAGATGGAGGATTTACCTTTGCCCCGACAAATGGATATTCAGCATTATTGGGACCTATTTCCGGTATAGATACGCATCCTTTTAACGAAGCAACGGCTTTCTTAACATTCTCTGTATCTAAAGCTCCCAAAATATTAAGGACAAAGGATTTTGGGAAAACTTGGGAAGATATTACAGGCTTTGATTCCGGAAATTCAAGTAGTAACGGATTTCCCAATGTTGCAACTTATTGTGTGGCAGTTATGCCGTTTGATACAAATATAATTTGGGCTGGTACCGAAATAGGAATAGTTGAATCTAACGATAATGGTTTATCGTGGCATTTATTAGAAAGCAATTTACCTGCTGTATCTGTTTGGGACATAAAAATAGTTAATGATGAAGTAATATTGGCTACACACGGTAGGGGAATTTGGAGTGCAGTTCTAACTGAACTTAATGGATTTGAACCAAATGATGTTGTGTTAGCTCCAAGAATTAATGGAGATGCTATAGTAGGATTAACGGGAGTTACATTAAATGTTTCCTTCAGAGATTTGTATGATTCCACACAAGTTATTGCTAATGGAACAGAAAAAATAAAAACCATAATTACAAATAGGATTACAGACAGAAGGCTTGTAGTTAAACCTCCTAAGTTCGGAAAAAACTCGTTTTATTTACGATCATTTAAAGATAATAAAATTTATCGTTCTTCTGAGGTTAATGTCGATTTCTTTAAAATACTTTCTCCACGAAAAGGATTTGCTTCGAATTTTAGTACAAATAGTGATACAGCATTCGTACTAAATGGTATGAATATTAAAAGGCCTTATGGATTTTCATCTACTGCTTTGAACACACCTCATAATTATGAAACGAGGAAAGAATATCTTACTGTTTTAAAGACTCCTATTATTATTTCTGATAAGGATGCTAATTTAACATATAAAGATATAGCAATTGTTGAACCTGGTGAAAGCGGAACAACTTATGGAGATAAGGAATTTTGGGATTATGTAATAGTTGAAGGATATAAAGACACCGCTTGGATTCCTTTGTTAAATGGATATGATGCTCGTCTTAATAGTGAATGGTTAACTGCTTATAACACTAAGGGTAATGTAACCAAAGATATGCTTGTTTCACATAGTATTAATCTTTTAGATCACTTTGGTGCTGGTGATACAATCTTAATTAGATTTAGATTGTATTCAGATGAATATACTGTAGGTTGGGGATGGCTAATTGATGATTTAACAATACAAGGGCAATATGTTGGTGTAAATGATAATTCATCCATTGTGAATAATTTTACTTTAGATCAGAATTATCCAAATCCTTTTAATCCAAATACTACAATAAATTACACAATTCCAACTACTAATGTAAAAAAGCAATCTAATCCAGTAGTATTAAAAGTGTATGATTTACTTGGAAGAGAAATAAAAACACTTGTAAATAGAATTCAAAAACCGGGTAAATATTCTGTTAATTTTGATGGCTCAAATCTCTCTTCGGGTATTTATTACTATAGACTTGAAGCTGCTGACTTTGTTCAAACTAAAAAGATGATACTCTTAAAATAATTTGTAAATAAAATTAAATTAAAAATTAATATCAAGTTATGTGGTCAATTTGTTTATAAGAATTGGCCACAGTTTAATTCAACTAAGCAAATGAAATATAAAATTAGATTTAATACTAAAAAAAGTAAAATTTTTCTAACATTCCTTTTTTCTCTATTTATTTTTATGAATTGTTCAATCCCGTATGAAAAATTTTTAGTGGAATCTGGAAGTAACAAAATCGAAATTGAAAATGCAATAAATAATTGTCCTGAGCAGCAAGAAGAAGGACTTCGATTCTTATTGGAAAATATGCCAAAAAGAGATTTAGAATCTCTATCAGCAAAATTTATTTTAGAAAACTTAGATTATTCTTATAAAATATTGAATGAAGTTAAATGGGGAAAAGAAATTCCTACGAAAATATTTTTGAATTACATTTTACCATATTCAAATATTCACGAAAGAAGAGATAATTGGCGTAAGGATTTTTATGATAAATTTTTTGAATATGTTAAAGATGCATCAACTCCTTCTGAAGCTACTTTGAAATTAAATGAAATAATTTGGGATATTTTAAGTGTAAAGTATTCTACTAAACGTCCTAAAGCCGATCAAAGTCCTTACGAAACAATTGAAGCCGGTCTTGCCTCTTGTACTGGTTTATCAATTTTATTTGTTGATGTTTGTCGGGCTGTGGGAATCCCTGCAAGATTTGTCGGTATTCCTTTGTGGAAAGATAAAACCGGAAATCACTCTTGGGTAGAAATTTGGGATAACGGTTGGCATTATCTAGGAGCTGCTGAAGTTAGTGAGTTAGATAAAACTTGGTTTACAGAAAGAGCAGCTCTTGCCGATGATTCTGAATGGAAACATTCTATTTATGCAGTTTCATATAAAAAAACTAATATGATTTTTCCTCCTTTGTTTGATTCAACAGCAACCTATATTTATGCTGATATTATAACCGATAGATATAATAAAGAAATTCGCGATAACGGAAAAGTTCAGTTGGGAGTTAGAGTCTTTAAAAATAAAAATAGAGTAAATGCTAAAATTAAAATTTTTACTGATTCTTCTCGATCTCAGCCTTTATTTATTGGCAATTCTAAAAATGAAGAATATGATTACAATGATTTCTTAACATTTAACTTAGAACCAAATAAAACTTATTTAATTTTGGCAAGTTATAATTTCGAAAGAAAATCTAAGGTTATTAAATTAAATTCAAACAAGTATCAATTAGTAGAGTTAAATTTTAATTAAATTCTGATTTTGAAAACGAAGAAATAAGTTAAGATAAAATTTAAGAAGATAATTTTTTTCTTTGATTATTAACAATAATCATAATTGCTCGCAATCAAGCTGTTATAGAATATGGAATTGTAAGTTTTTAACTAATTAAAATTCCAAAAGAAACTTTTAGAGTATCTTCATTAATTCTTATTTTTCAGTAAAGATAAATTCTTTTATAGTTTTATATACATACTCAACGCTTAGTTCGGTCATGCATTTAAATTTTGTGTCTGTTCTATCACAAGAGAGTGGCTTAGGAGAGTAGTAAAAACAAGGGGAACAATCCAGATTTAATGATGCAATTCTAAAATCGGTTTTCCAAGGATGGATATAGTTTGTATTTGTCGGACCGATTAAAGGAACAATTCTTCTTTTCATTGCTGCGGCTATGTGCATTAAACCGGAATCATTGGTAATAAATAAATTCGTTCTTTTGATTATTGCTGCAGTTTGAGATAAATTTTTAGTTGAAACTAATAATAAATTACCAGAAGCAACTTTATCTTTTATAAAATTTTTCAATTCATTTTCATCAGGTCCACCAAAAAGAAGAATTTTTGCTTTATGTTTTTCTATTAATAATTTTGATAATTTTACAAAGTTTTCCGGTGCCCATCTTCTCTTTATATGATTTTTAAGAAGTGAACAACCTGCATGAACTCCAATCACAAAATCATCTTCGGAAATATTTTTTTTCAATAAAAAACTTTCAGCAAAATTTTTATCACTCTCATGCAAAGGGAAATTGAGATTCGGTATATCTGTTATTTTTTTGTTGATAATTTTTTCTATTAATCTTACATTTTCTTCAACACAATGATTTTCCGGTGTTTCATTTACACGTGCATTATTCAAAAATCCTAAGTTTCTTAAATTTTGATGTAGATAATCAATTCCAATCCGTTTTTTAGCATTTAAAGTAAAATTAACTAAGTTATATTCTTTTCTGTTTGAAGGGTAAATATTTATGGTACAATCATAATTATTTCTAATATTTAGAATGAATTTTACTGTTGAAAATTTAGATGCATTTATCATATCGTGATAATGAACATTATCAATCTCTACTAAATTAGTATATAATTCCTTTACTCCTTTGAACATTACCAGTGCATCAATTTGTGCATTCGGTAATTCTTTTTTTAATATTGATAATGCTGGAGTAAACATTAGAGCATCTCCGATGCCTGATAGTGCGTTTATAAGAATTTTCAATTGATTCTCAAGAAATTTTTTGTTGTTGTTATGATGAAATTCATTTTTAAAAGAACTTTAAAGATAATCAAAAATAAAAAACTATGACTGTTAAAATTAAAAGAATTGTAGTTTGGTTTAAGGTATATAAAATTAAATAAAATAAATTATCAAAAAATCTTCCTTTTGTACTTACTATAGGGAGAATAAAAGAATTAAAAAGTCGAAACTTTTTAAATAATTTTAAAAATATAAAATTTTATTTTTTGTAACCGATAATTGTACTAGAAAAAAAATTATTTATAAAAACTAAAGAGAATTGATATGCAACAAAAATGTAAAAACCTAAAAGGTTGTGGTTTTTTCAACAATTTCAAAGGAAACAATGAAGTTATAAGTGAGGGATGGATTAAATTGTATTGTGAAAATGAAAACAAATCACAAAAGTGTGAGAGAAAAATTATTAAGGAAAAAACAGGCAAGGCACCTGTTGATAATATGACCCCTACAGGTAAATTACTATAATTTAAAATTTTAAGAACATCTGATAAATTTCAAAATATTTTACAATCTTAATTTTGAATTTCTCTGATGTTTCTATTTTTTTTAAATCAAATCTAAAACCTTACTGTTAATTATTATGCAGCTAAATGTATTTTTTTAATTACATTATTCTTTGCAATGTTTTATTAAGCATGAATTCCGGAAAAAATAGTTTTACATTTTTCACATAATTATTTAAATTTCTAATCGATAATAATAAGGTTAATGTAATTATTAAAAAGGGAATTCGGTGATTAAAATTTTAAAAATCCGAAGCTGTACCCGCAACTGTGAGTCTAAAGGAAGTTTTACTAATTATTAGCAATTCTTATGCTAAAATAGTATAGAAAGAATTAAAACCAAGATAAGCCAGGAACCTGCCTAATTTATTACTCTAAGATAAAGCTTTCGGGAATAAAGGCTGAATATAAATCACACCTACTTTCCCTTTGAGCAATTAACATAATCTTTTCATGCGAGGAATACATGAATAAAGAGAATTTAACTGAATCTATTCAACAAGAACTTACATTCAGAAAAAACTCAGCAAAATATAATTCCATAAAAAAGCACGTAAACAAATTTCTAGTTAAAGTAAATAAAAATCATTTTCTACACAGACTGGATGAAGCGGTAAAAATAAGTAAAGAAACAATATTTACTGTTAAGGAAGTGAGAAAGTAAATAATTGAAGGTTAAATTATTTTATTTCGTTTTTTCTCTTTGTTTGCTATCTCCTTTTATTATTGCTCAGGATTCAGTTAAGATAAATCATACATTGCAAGAAGTTATTGTGGCATCAAATAAAGTTGATTCAAAATTATCTGATGTTTCAACAAAAATTGATATTATAGATAGTAAGAAAATTGAAGCAAGTAATGGGAAGAGATTGCCCGATTTACTTAAAACGAGTTCTAATATATTTCTTAAAAGTTACGGATTAACACCTGCATTAACTACTGTTTCGGTAAACGGACTTGGAGCGGAACATACTTTAATTTTGGTAGATGGAATTAAAATAAATTCTTTTCAGAACTCGCATTTGGATTTGTCAATAATTCCTAAACATTTAATAGAAAAAATTGAAATCATAAATAATGGCGTGAGTTCAATTTATGGCAGCGATGCCATTGGCGGAGTTGTAAATATTATTTTAAAGAATAAAATGAATCTTTCTGAAGAAAAAAGATCGAGTTTAAATTTTCAATTATCGCAAGGTTCTTTTAATACTAAAGGAATTTCTTTGGATTTGTATCATGATTTTAAAAAGTTCAATAGTAAGATTTCTTTCAATAGAGAAATTTCGAATGGTAGCTATGATTATTATTATAAAAAGAATGGAAAAAGAATTATAAAACAAAGGCAAAACGGAGAGTACGACCTTTATGATGTTGCTTTTACTTCGCAATATATTATTAACGATAAAAATTTTCTGAAGATTATCTCTACATTATCGGAGCAAAATAAAAATTTGCCCGGAATAGAAACCGGAACAACACCTCCGCCTGCTAAACAAATCGATAAAAATTGGAATAATATTTTGATAATCAATAATGAGTTATCAAAAAGATATTTTCTTAGAACGAGTTTTAATTTTCAAAATAATTTTATGAATTATTCTGTAGGAAGCATCATAAATAATAAATATGAAAATAAAGTTTTGGGCTTCAATACCGAACTTAAAATAAAAGAAGAAAATTATGCGGTAACAACCGGCTACAATTTTGCTTATGCTACCTTAAAGAGTGAGCAGCTTTTGGATGGAATATTAAGAAGGCAGCATGCTTTATTTGTTTCAACATTTTACAAAGTAAATGATAGGTTTAGAATTTATGCTTCAATCAGGTATGATTATATTTCGGATATTTCACAAGATAATTTTACTTATAAAATCGGAATTAATATTAAACCATTTAATATTGAAAATTTTAGAATTAAAGGTAATTTCGGTAAGAATTTTAGAGCACCATCATTTAATGATTTATACTGGAAAAATTCAGGTAACATCAATCTGAAACATGAAAACTCATTGAATCTTGAAGGAGGATTCCATTACAGCTTTAATTCTTTTTTTGATGGAGATATTTCGGTTTTTTATACACACATTGCAGCTGATAATAAAATTATTTGGACCCCCGGAGCTAACGGTTTGTGGGCACCTGAAAATGTGGATGAATCGGTTTCGAATAATTACTCCTTAAACTTCAATCTTAAAAAAAATATATTCGAAAAATTATCATTTAATATCAACGGTGGAATACAGCTTATCAATACAAAAAAAATAAGCGGTTCTTACAAGGATGATATTACTAAGGATAAATATTTGCCCTATATCCCTTTGGAAACTTATAAAGCTAATCTTGGAATAAAATATTATAATGCTTCGGTAAATTTATTTTATACACACACGGGAAAAAGATTTTACGATTTTGCAAATAAAAGAAGTATGAAAGATTTCGATTTAATTGATGGAAGTATAAATTACAAAATAATTTTTTCTGACATTCTACTAAATCTTAAATTGGAAATTAATAACATCTTTAATAAAGAATATGAAATAATTTCGGGTTACCCAATGCCTTTGAGATTCTACAATTTTAATATAATAATCAATTACTAAAACAATAAAGGAGAAAAAAATGAAAAAAACATTACAAATACTTTCATTATTTATTTTAACAACGTTCCTAAATGCTCAAGAATTAAAAAGCGTTTATGTTTTATCCGAAGGAGGGTTTAGTGCCGGAACTTCCAAGCTAAGTAAACTGGTTTATGAAAATAGCGATTTTCGCCAAAGCATTTTCAATCCCGATAATATTGGTTTATACCCTGATGGATTGATGTTATACGGGGAAAATCTTTATTTAACTGAACAAGGCTCTTGGGGAGGATCAGGCAAAATATATAAATTAGATACTGCGGGAACTGTTTTGGAAAGCGAAGAGGTTGCTAATAATCCTTATTCTTTTGCTATCAGTAATGAAAAAATTTATTTAACAAACGGTCCAATAAGCAATGTTACAGTTTTAAATTTAAATGATTTCAGTAAAGTTAAAGATATAAAAGTTGGTGCCTTTCCACAAAATATAGTTTCAAAAGATAGCTTGGTGTTTGTTGCCAATAAGAGTGTTTGGGGAGGTGCTTCAGATTCGACTGTTTCTGTTATAAATACTAATTTAGATTCAGTTGTTGCAACTATTATTGTTAGAAAAAATCCTACATCAGTTGTTATCAAAGATGGTTTCCTTTTGGTCGGGTGTCCGGGAGATTCTGCAATAGGTATGATATATAAAGTTGATTTGTCAACATTAACTAAAGTTGATTCATTTGACGTTCCTTCAAATGATGGTTATAGTAAAGATATAGTTGTAGAAAAGAATACTGACAATATTTTCTTTGCAAGTCAAAGTGGTAAAATTATTAAATTGGATATGGCTACAAGAAAAACTGAAGTTGTTGTAGAAGATACAAGTTTAGTAATGTTGTATGGTTACAATTACGATTCTGTTAATAAAGAGCATTATTTACTAGATGCAAAAGATTTCAAAATTGAAGGACAACTGACTGTTTATGACAGCACAGGAAAAAAATTAAATAACTATACTACAGGAATTGCTCCAAGACGAATAGTTTTTGAATATAAGCTGGAAGTTTCTGTTAAAGAGAGTCAAGTTATTGCAGCTGATTTTAAGCTTGAACAAAATTATCCAAATCCATTTAATCCAACAACCGTAATTGAATATACGATCCCATCAAATATGAAACGTGAAATGTCAAATGTAAAATTGATAGTTTATGATATTCTTGGAAACAAAGTAGCAACCTTGGTTGATAAGCAACAAAGTTCGGGTAGCTATCAAGTAAAGTTTGATGGCAGCAATCTTGCAAGTGGAATTTATTTTTATAAATTACAAACCGGTAACTTCAATCAAATTCGTAAAATGATGCTATTGAAATAGTAATCGGTCATAAAAATTTATACCTTTACATCAACAAATGTAGATGTAAAGGTATAAACTTATAAAATTGCAACTTTATTAAGTTGTGAACATATTCTTTCGCTCTGTTTTTTTATTTGTATAGTCATCTCTTTAGTAAATAAATATACTCCGCGAAGTAAATTTCCGGTTCCCGCCCGGTAGAGCAAGTTGCGGAGATAATTAAACTATACTTTTCATCTGCCATAAAGTGAAAAGTGGAGTAGTATTAAAATATGAATGAAACGGAAATCAACGAAAACTTATTACTGCAACCTGTAAATATGCTGAACCTCTATGCACAAGGAGCTTTCCCAATGGCTGAAGCAAATGGTGAAATAAATTGGTATCAGCCTAAAGAAAGAGCTGTTATTCTAATGGAAGAATATAACATCCCTCGTTCCCTAAAAAAGTTTATGAAGACAACAGACTTTACCTATAACTTTGATATAAATACAGAAGCTGTAATCAGCGGGTGTGCCAATAGGAAAGAAACTTGGATTTCGGATAAGTTAATAGATGCTTACAAAAGATTAATTGATTTGGGATATTTACACTCCGTTGAAGTTTATCAAAAGAATAAATTAGTCGGTGGATTATATGGAATTTCAATAGGTGGAGCTTTCTTTGGTGAGTCAATGTTTTCTAAGGTTTCGCAGGCAAGTAAAACAGCGCTTGCAGTTTTACTCAAATATCTCGAAAAAAGATGTTTTACAATTCTTGATGTGCAATTCGAAACCGATCATCTTAATATGTTTGGTGTTAAGATTGTGGAATTTGAAGAATACAAAAAATTATTAGATAAAGCATTTATAAATAATATTTCATTTATTTGAAAATTAGTAGTAATGTATTAAGCAGAAATGGAATAATTCGGAATTAAATTATTTTATCTGTTTATTAGCAGATGAACCAATAATGATAATTAGATTATATGTTAAAGAAATAAGGATTCACAAACTAATATAAATCTCGTATCGTTTGGTGATGATAGGCCAACTTAATATTATTAAAAACGCCGACCAGGATACGTAGCGGTATAAAAAGTCGGCGTTACGAAAAAAATAATCGATTTTATCTTTGTTAAATTTAGTCTAATTAATGTTAATTTTTACCCCGCCTGTAATCCATCTTCCGGGTAACTCCACTCCCGGAAATTCTTCATAAACTTTGTTGAATATATTTGTAATACTTACATAAACATTAAAATAGTCAAAATCTCTGTAGAGCTTTGTATCTACTTTAAAAATATCATTTTGTTTTATTCTATCTTCAAAACTAAAAACCCAACTTTGTTTTATTCCTAAGGGAAGAATATTAAATATGGAAAACGATAAATCGTGGACTAAATGTTCTAATACATACTTTGATTTGATATTGGCATCAATTTTTTTTGCATCAAGATAAGTGTACTCCAAACCGATTTTAGTAATTATATTTTTAGTTAATTTGTTGGTGTTAACTGAAAGACTTAGCTCAAATCCATTTATATTTATTTTGTTAATATTTTTTGCTTTCCATAAGCTGTCTGTTTCATCCAAAGCATAATCAATTAGATTGCTTCCTTCTTTTCTGAATAAAGCCCCGTTAATTTGCAAAAAGTTTGTTTGATAACCGATACCTAACTCATAATTTATAGTTTCCTCAGGTTTTAAATCTGCGTTACCACGAGTTGCATAACTTTGATAATACAAATCCGTATAAGTAGGTATTCTAAAAGCTCTACCGTAGTTAGTATAAACTTTTAAATTATCATTTACGAGATAAGCTAAGTCAAAAGTAGGAATAAACTTCCAGCCGTAATTGGAATATTTATAGGCGAAACCACCAAGATTAACATTAAGTTTTGAAGTTATATCAATCTGCTGTTCAAAGAATAATCCGAGTTGTGTACGGTTATGCTCTCCGAGGTTGCTGCTTACTATGTCATCTTTATTTAACTCAACTCCAAAACTTGTAGTTCCAATTTCTAAAAAGTTTGAGCTTGCCTGCAGTTCAAAACCATAGGAGTTTGTTGTGTGATTATTTTCATAGAATGCAGGATTATTGCGTTTCAGTACAAAATTATCTTTACCTTTTCTCCAAGAGAGTTTCGATAAAATGTTGAAAGCACCAAGTTGAATATCACCGGAAATTGCAGCAAGTAATGTTTTGGTTCTTTCTGCTTGATTTGGAAAACGATTTGTGTAAAAACTATTTGCACCAAAATCTTTATCCGTATAACCGAACAGAGTTTTCAAAACAGTATTGGAAAAGTTGAATGAGTTATTCATTGATATACTGTAGTTTGTAAAATCCGTATTGTGTCTGTAGCCTGTTGAGTTTGTTCGGTTTAGTGAGATATTATGTAAAGTATTTCCGGCTGAAATATTTCCACCAAGGGTAAAGTTTGTGTAATCAAACTCACCACCGCTTAAATCAATATTAAGTCCGGTTTTACTTTTACTTTTAGTAATTATATTTATTACGCCGCTAAAAGCATTTGCTCCAAATGAGCGTGCACCTTGTCCCTTTAGGATTTCAATCCTTTCAATTTGGGAATATGTTAAAGGTAGATTCATATTGTGATGCCCCGTTTGAGGATCAGTAAGTTTTATTCCATTAACAAGAATTAAAGTTTGTTCAAACGAACCTCCTCTTATTGAAATATCCGATTGTACTCCTGCAACACCTCTTTGCTTTACATCCAATCCGCTCGTGTATTCTAAGATATCTTGCAGATTGGAAGCAGGTAGTGATTTCAGTTCTTTTTTCCCGAGCAGATGCATGGTACGCCCAATTTTTTTTGATATCGTTGGAGTTCTGTTTGCGGTAACAATAATGTTGTCTGTTTTATGTTCTAATACGGATTGTCCGTAAAAGATTATGTTTAATAGAAAATATATAATTAAAGTAATTTGTTTCATGAAATACCTTTGGCTTAAATGTTAGTGAAAATAATTTTATATTTAAAGTTGTTTAAGTTTTTCGTAACACAGACTTTCTCAAATTGCTTGAGAGATGTGCGTTTTGGTCTGTGAATGGAATTAAGTTTAGTTTTAGTGAAAGTAGAAAAAAAGTTACGCTCTATAAAATTAAAGGCAGATTATTGGAATTGGTTTAATTGTCGGTTTTAAGAATCAGCGTTTTATCTGCGTACCGTTTCTTTTTTGTTGTGAGATTGTAAAATTAACTTGAGTGCAAGCTAATCGTAATACCGGATTCTAACTCCGGTGCCGATTGAAAAGAACTTAAATTTTAAAAATATAAAGATAAAAGAAGAATTTTTAAAAGTCTAATTTATTTTCTGGAGACGTTTTCTCTTGTTACTTATTATTTGCAAATTAAAATTTAATTTTACTCAAAAACATTATATATTTACTCTTTATAATAGTATCACTATTTTAAGATGAAAAAGGATTATCATTAAGTAAAGCAAATGGAAATCATTAAGCTCAAAAATCTTTTCTTTAAATATAATCTCGAAAGTAAAAGTGATTTCAAACTTGAGATTGATAAATTTAACTTGATAACCGGAAATTTTATTTCAATTTTAGGTCCAAACGGTTCAGGCAAATCTACACTTATTAAAATTTTATCAGGAATAATTGAGCCTGTAAAAGGTGAAATTCTTTTTAGGGATAAGCCTTATAGTAAAATGACGAGAAAAGATTTATCTAAGGAATTAGCTTACGTCCCACAGAATTTTTCTACAAATTTTTCATTTTCTTTATATGAAATTGTTATGATGGGACGCTCACCGTATTTAAATTTTTTCGGAGTGGAAGCCAAGCAAGATAAGGAATTAGTACTTAAAACATTAGAACAAATGGAAATTCTTCATTTGAGAGATAAAGGAATTAATGAAGTATCCGGTGGGGAAGCGCAAAGAGCTTTTATTGCTAGGGCTATGGTTCAACAACCCAAAATTTTATTGTTAGATGAACCGAATACACATTTAGATATAAAACATCAAATCAGTATATTCAAAATTTTGCATGAATTAAATATTATAAATAATTTAATAATTGTAATTATTACGCACGATATTAACCTGGCAATGAGATTCAGTAACAGAGTGCTTTTAATGAATAAGGGAAGTATAATTTATGATGATAAGCCAGATAAAATTTTAACAGAGAAAAATATTATGGAAATATTTGATACGAAAGCTAAAATAATAACTGACTCAACTGATAGCAGACACATTGTTTTTACTTAGAATAATTAAATGAATTCAAAAAAAAAATATATTTATTTCACAATTTTAGTATCAATAATTAATTTAATATTGATTTTTTTGCTGAAATATTACGGAAATGATTTAAGTTTTAATAATTTTAGTTTGCTTAAAGTTGGTAATTTCCTAAACATAAGTTTTACTACTATACTTATTTTAACTTCTCTTTATCTATTAAAAAAAATATCGAAAATCTCTGAAATTCATTTTAAAATAGTTTTCTTCCTTTCGATTTCATACTTTCTTCCGCTTCTTATTTTATTTTTCTTAAACTTATTACATTTTGAATTTTCTGATAAATATTTATTCGGGTATCCATTTAGAAAAATTATTCCGCTTCTATTTTTTTTGTTTAGTCAACTGTTGCAGTTTTATGTAATTTTTATTTTGTTATCTTTTGCTTTCAAAAGGAGACTTACACTTTATTTTTACTCATTTTTTTATGTTGGCATACTTGTAACTTTATTATTAGTTTTTTCTTTTTTATCAACTTATAATGTTAAAGAACATAATTTTAAGCTACCGGAAAATAAACTGGATTACGGTATTGTGTTAGGAGCTGCTGTTTGGAGTAACAATAAACCAAGTACATTGTTTATGGCAAGAATTGATAAATGTGCATTATTGTATCTAAATAATAACATAGAAAAAATTCACTTAACGGGTGGTAGTGCCCCTGGAGAAGTAAGCGAAGCAAAATCAGCATTTCTTTATTTAACAGAGAAATATAAAATCACTCCTGGTGATATTATTCTTGAAGAAAAAACATCTACAACAAACGAGCAAATAAGATATATAAAAACTAAATTTAATATCTTTACTACTAAAAAAAAATACTTATTTATTTCAGATAAATTTCATCTAAAGAGAATTTCGGAAATGATAGATTTTTATAACTTGAATGCGGAAGTTATTTCATCTGATTATAATTTAACCTTAAATAAAACATTCTATTACAGATTAAGAGACAGCATAGGATTGCTCCTGTTTTGGTTCTTTGCTATTTAAGTATTTACAAAGATTTAAGAGATAAAAAATGAAACCAAAGAGACGAAAACTAAGAGAAAAAATATTACAGACATTATACGCTTTTGAAATGCAAGGTAGCGGTTTATCAGATATTATAGAAGATCAGTTAAAAGAAGTTCATGATAAACAAGACGAAGACTTTTGTAAAAATTTAATACATAATATAATCGCAGAAAGAAATCAGATTGAAGAATATATCGAAAAGAGTTTAGTAAATTGGGAATTTTCCAGAATAGCTGTTGTTGATAAAATAATTTTACGAATAGGTATCGGAGAGTTTATATTTTCCTCCGAAATACCAACTAAAGTAACAATAAACGAAATGATAGAAATTGCAAAAGAATATAGTACAGCTAATAGCGGCAAGTTTATTAATGGCATTTTGGATAATATTTTGCTTGAGTTACATAACGATGGAAAAGTAAAAAAGGTAGGTAGGGGATTGCTTGAAAAGTCAATTTCAAAAGCTGAAAAATAATTCCAACAATAGAAGCAAATCCAAAATATTTTATTGGACATTATATGATTTTGCAAATACATCATACTCCATAGTTGTCGTTACTTTTATTTTTGCTGTTTATTTCAAAAATACAATTGCCGAAGGAAAATCCATCGGTGATTTATATTGGAGCTTGGGTATAAGTATTTCGATGATAATTACTGCTATACTTGCTCCGGTTTTAGGTGCAATTTCAGATTATTCCGCAGGCAAAAAAAGATTTCTACTTTTGTTTACTTTAATGTGTATTATCCCTACTGCACTTTTATATTTTACAGGGAAAGGAGATGTTTATTTGGCTCTGCTCCTTTTCATTATTGCAAATATCGGTTTTGAAGCCGGACTTGTTTTCTATGATGCCTTTCTGCCGGAAATAACAACCGTTAAAAATTATGGGAGAGTTAGCGGATACGGTTTTGCAATGGGGTATTTGGGTTCGCTGACTGTCCTGGCAATTTCTCTTCCGTTTATCAAAAATGAATTGATCAAAGAAACCTTTCCTATTGCTGCTATTTTCTTTTTGATATTTAGCATTCCGCTTTTTCTTTTCTTAAATGATTCGCGAAATGATGTTGTACGAACTGAGTCTTTTATCAAAATTGGAATTAGAAGAGTAAATACAACAGTAAGGAATTTAAGATATTATAAAAACCTTGCTCTATTTTTATTAAGCTTTCTTTGTTACATCGAAGGTGTTAATACTGTAATATTTTTTGCAGGTAATTACGCGTCTTCTACATTAAACTTTTCGATGGAAGAACTGATAGTTTTTTTTATTCTTGTTCAAACTACCGCAATATTTGGTTCGGTTTTATTTGGTATAATATCTGACTCAATTGGTCAAAAAAAAGCTATATCTATCTCATTATTTATTTGGATTTTTACTGTGTCAGTAGTTTATTTAACAAGCAGTAAAGAAAGTCAATTTGTTATTTTTTTAAGCGATACCCTGGTAATAACAGCAGAAAAAGCTATGACTTATAGTTTTTATTTTGTTGGATTGCTTGCAGGAAGCGTAATGGGAGCAACACAATCTACAAGCAGAAGTTTAATGTCCCGTTTAACTCCGGTTGAAAAAAAAACAGAGTTTTTTGGATTTTATTCTTTCTTTGGGAAAAGCTCTGCAATTTTAGGTCCGTTGGTTTTCGGATTAGTCAGTTATCTTTTTGATGATCAACGATTTGCAATTTTAAGTGTAGGTATATTTTTTGTTTTGGGTTTAATGCTTCTAAAATTAGTTAAAGAAAACTAAACTTGTAGTGATTTTTTTATTAAGAAGTAAACAGTTAGTAAAGCAATTACAAACCAGAAAAAACCTATTGCCAAAGCGGGAATACCCGTAAGATATTCTAGAATTTGTGTATCTGTTTCTCTGAGGGTTAAAGTCAGCAAGTCTTGTTTTATATCCGTTACAACATAAAAGCAACTTGTTAAACCTATAAATTTTAATATCCATGATGAAATTTCTTCTTTGGAAAATCTTGGCAAGACGAAAAAAACTATAGAAATTAGTACTCCAAGAAATTTTTGCAATCCGCCGGAAACCAAATTAATAGTAAATATTAAAATTATTACAGAAAGAGTAGTATTAACTATTTTACTGAATTTTTGTTTCTCTGAAGAAAGATAAATTAATGCTCCAGTAAATAAGCTTCCTATATAACCTGCCGAAGCAATTATTATTAAATTGCCTCCTTTAATTTCTGTAATAGCTGATAGATCTAAATTAATATTTATTCCCTTAGCAATTCCTCCAGTTAAAAATGCTGCAATTGCATGATGAAATTCATGTAAAAGTACAACAAAAATTTTAATTGGATATGAAACAGGTGTTTCCCAAAAAATAATTGAGAAAAGGGTGCCGAAAATTATTAGCGATAATTCAATATATTTTTTTGCTTCTCTCTTTTTTTTCTTCATATCTAAAAATAATAAATTTTGACTTTAACATAAAAAATTATTATAATATTTATAACTACTAACAAATAAATGAGGAACGTCATGTCCCATTCCTACATTTTCCAAACTCCACGAAACTTATATGAAAAATTATGTAGAGAAGCAGAATCTTTAGATTACCAAATCGAAGGTGATAATCTTTTTAACTTTATCGCTACTGCATATTGCTTAAAAGACTGGATTAAAAAATCTCCGTTAAATTCTTCAACAGTAGTAAAAAGATTTTTGAAAAGATTAAATAATGACAATAATCTAAAACTTTGCCAAAAAATAGTTTTAGGTGATACGAAATTTGAAATATCTCCTAAAAAAATAGGTTGTCAGCTTAAGGTTGACAATTTTTGTGTAGATGTAGTAAATTTTAGGAAAGATATTTTGGCATTATATGAAGTTTATTTTAAGATAAGATAATATTCAAAATCTCTAGGCAAAAATCTTAAAAAATAGTTCGCTTGGTTTTTTATAAAAGTTTGAGATTATAATTAACTATCCGTCTTAATCGATAAGATAAAAAACTTATTATTTTATTGCATAAATTTCAATAAACTAATATATTTGTACTTTGTTTATTTAAATAATAAATGAAGTATAAAATATTTGAATGACCTTTTTTGCCGGGGTGGCGGAATTGGTAGACGCACTGGACTTAAAATCCAGTGGGAGGTTTCTCCCGTGCCGGTTCGAGTCCGGCCCTCGGTACAAGGTTTATTCAATTAAACTGGGTTCTTAGCTCAGTTGGTTAGAGTGTCTGCTTGACGTGCAGAAGGTCAGTGGTTCGAATCCACTAGGACCCACAATTTATCGGAGTTTACTCCGTTTTTTTTTAGTATATTATGAGTATGATAAAAATAACATTCCCTGATGGATCGGTTAAAGAATTTGATAAAGGTATTACGCCATTTCAAATTGCTGAATCAATATCATCGAGATTATCGAATGAAGTGCTTGTAGCAGAAGTCAATTTTAAATTGGTTGATATTCATTTGCCAATTAATTCTGATGCTGCAATTAAACTTCATACATTTAATGATAAAATTGGAAGGGATACCTATTGGCATTCAACTTCTCATTTAATGGCTCATGCAATTCAAGAACTTTACCCCGAAGCAAAATTTGGTGTTGGTCCTTCAATTGAGACAGGTTTTTATTATGATTTTGATATAAACACAACATTAACGGAAGCTGATCTGGAAAAGATCGAAAATAAAATGCTTGAGCTTGCTAAAGAAAATAAACCTTTTACAAGAGAAGTCGTATCCAAGAAAGATGCCCTTGAAAGATATGAAAAAGCAGGCGACCAATATAAAGTTGAATTAATCAATGATTTTGATGAAGATGAAGAAGTTATAAGTTTGTATCATGAAGGAGATTTTACAGATTTGTGTAGAGGTCCGCATCTTCCTTCGGCAGGAAAAATTAAATATGTGAAGCTCATAAATGTATCAGGTTCTTATTGGAGAGGAGATGAACACCGGGAAAGACTTCAAAGAATTTACGGAATATCTTTTCCTAAAAAGAAAATGTTGGAAGAACATCTCTATATGCTTGAAGAAGCAAAAAAGAGAGATCACAGAAAACTCGGTAAACAGTTAAATTTGTTTTCAATACACGAAGAAGCAGGACCAGGGTTAATTTATTGGCATCCCAAAGGTGCCCGTTTACGCCATGAAATAGAAACATTTTGGCGTAAAGCTCACTACGATCATGGCTACGAGTTATTGTATTCGCCGCATATAGGTAAAAGTTGGCTTTGGGAAACAAGCGGACATTTGAAAAATTATGCTGAAAATATGTATGCTCCTATGTCTGTAGATGAAACGGATTATTACATTAAACCTATGAACTGTCCGTTTCACATAATGATGTACAAATCATCGTTGCATTCTTATCGTGATTTGCCTTTAAGATGGGCGGAACTCGGAACGGTTTACAGATATGAGAAAAGTGGTGTGCTGCACGGATTATTAAGGGTCAGAGGCTTTACCCAAGATGATGCACATATTTTCTGTACTCAAGAACAAATAGAAGATGAAATTGTTGAGGTGATTCGTTTTAGTTTATTTATGTGGAAATCATTTGGTTTTGATGACTTAAAATTTTATGTTGCAACAAAGCCTGAAAAATCAGTAGGTGATGATGAGCTTTGGAATAAAGCTGCAAAATCATTGATGAATGCTTTGGACAAAGAAAATCTGGAGTATGAAATTGATGAAGCAGGTGGTGCTTTTTATGGACCAAAGATTGATATAAAAATTAAAGATTCGCTTAAACGTGAATGGCAGATGAGTACAATTCAATTTGATTTTAATCTGCCTGAACTTTTTGATATGAAATATGTAGGAGAAGATGGTAAAGATTATCGTCCGTTTATGGTTCATAGGGCATTGCTTGGTTCTATAGAAAGGTTTATAGGAGTTTTAATTGAGCACTACGGCGGAGCATTTCCTACGTGGCTTGCTCCGGTTCAAGTTGCTATTATTCCTGTATCTCAAAATTTTATGGAATATTCCAAAAAGATTCAAGAAAAATTATTGGAACAAAATATTAGAGTTGAATTAGACCAGCGAAATGAAAAAATCGGTTATAAAATAAGAGATTGGGAAACTAATAAAGTTCCCTATATGCTTATAATTGGTGAAAAAGAAGAAAGTTCTAATACTGTTTCTGTAAGAAAACATAAAGTTGGAGATCAAGGAAGTACAAATACTAATGAATTTATTAGTAATATTACGAAAGAAATTAAATATTTATCTAACAATTACTTGGAGGATATATCCCAGTAGATAAACAGCGCATAAATAATGAAATTAAACACATTGAAATTCGTTTAATTGGTGCCGATGGCAAGCAGGCTGGTATTGTTACCTTAAAATCAGCATTAAAAAAAGCACAAGAAGCCGGATTGGATTTGGTGGAGATTGCACCGCAAGCCAAACCGCCTGTTTGTAAAATAATCGATTATGGTAAATTTCAATATGAGCAGCAAAAAAGAGAAAAGCTGCAAAAGAAAAATCAGCATGTAACAATACTAAAAGAAATAAGGTTACATCCTAATACGGATACCCACGATGTAGATTTCAAATCAAGACACGCTGAAAAATTTCTGAATGATGGAAATAAGGTAAAGGTATCTGTAGTATTTAAAGGTAGAGAATTAGCTTATAAAGAATACGGTAGAGAATTATTAGAAAGATTTATTGAAGGTTTAGACGAAATTTCAAAAGTTGAACACCAAATTAAGTTTGAAGGAAGAACAATGCATGTAATTCTTGCTCCGATTAAGAAAAAAGGAAAAAAAAATAAATAACGGGTTTAATTATGCCAAAAATGAAAAGCAATAGAGGAGCTGCTAAAACATTTAAAAAAACAGCTTCCGGTAAATTAAAAAGAAATAAAGCATTTAGGGCACACATTTTAACAAAGAAAAGTCCTAAAACGAAACGTAAATTAAGAAAAGCTACATTAGTTTCATCTGCTGATATTAAGCGTGTGAAAACTATGATTCAATGATAGGAGATTTTAAAAATGCCTAAAGCAAAAAATAATGTTGCATCCAGAGCAAGAAGAAGAAAGGTATTAAAACTTGCAAAAGGTTATTGGGGTGCAAGAAGTAAAGTTTATACTGTTGCCAAACATTCAGTTGAGAAAGGTTTGCAGTATGCTTACAGAGATAGAAAAAATAAAAAGAGAACTTTCAGAAGATTATGGATTGTTAGAATAAATGCAGCTGCAAGAAATAACGGTACAACTTATTCAAAATTGATGCATTCTATGCACCAAAAAGGTATAGATATAAACCGAAAAGTTTTAGCTGGTATTGCAGTTGAAAATCCGAAAGCTTTTGCAGATATTGTAAAATTTGTGTCTGCTTAATTTTTGATCCCCTGTTTTTTTATACTGAAAATTTCAGGGGCACTTTTTTTTAATATTTTATACTATGAAAGATAAAATTGATAAAGCAAAAAAAGATTTTCATGAAGAACTTTCTAAAGTTAAAGATAAACTTACTCTTGAAAATCTTAGAATAAAATACCTCGCCAGAAATGGTTTATATGCCAAATTATTCGATGAATTTAAAGCTCTCCCCAAAAATGAAAAACCAAAATACGGTCAACTTTTAAATTCTGAAAAAAGTTATGCTCAAAAATTTTTTGATGAACTAAAATCAAAAATAGAAAATATATCAAACGAAGTGGATGATTATATAGATTTAACACTTCCCGGAAGGAATATTGAAATTGGTACGACCCATGTTTTAACTCAAACATTAAAAGAGATTAAAGAAATCTTTAAAAGTTTGGGATTCTCTATTTATACCGGACCAGAAATAGAATCGGATGAAAATAATTTTGAGATGCTTAACTTTCCTGCAGATCATCCTGCCAGAGATATGCAGGATACTTATTTTTTAAGTGACTCGTTTTTATTAAGAACTCATACATCGCCTGTTCAAGTAAGATTGATGAAAAATAATAAACCGCCTTATAGAGCAATTATGCCCGGCAGAGTTTACAGAAACGAAGCTATTAGTGCTAAGAGTTATTGTTTGTTTCATCAAGTGGAAGGTTTGGTAATTGATACGGATATAACTTTTGCAGAATTAAAAGGTACATTAGTTTATTTTGCTAAGCAATTATTCGGTGAAGATGTTAAATATCGTTTTCGTTCAAGTTTTTTTCCGTTTACCGAGCCAAGTGCCGAAGTTGATATTTGGTGGCAGCCCAAAGGTAAGGAAGGAAAGTGGCTGGAAATACTCGGTTGCGGAATGGTTGATCCAAATGTGTTGGATAATTTAAATGTTGATAGCGAAAAATATATAGGATATGCTTTTGGGATGGGAGTAGAAAGAATGGCAATGCTAAAATACGGCATTGATGACATTCGGCTATTTTTTGATAATGATAACAGATTTTTAAATCAGTTTAAATAATTTGAGGAAATATTTTGATTGTTTCTCTTAATTGGTTAAAAGAATATATTGAGCTCAGTGGAATTTCTACCGAAGAACTTGTTGAAAAATTAACCACCAGTGGTTCGGAAATTGAGGCAGTTATTGATAAAAGTTCCGAATTGAAAAATATTGTTGTAGGATATGTTGAAAGTGTAGAAAAACATCCTAATGCCGATAAACTTTCGCTTTGCAAAGTCTCTGATGGAAATAATATTTACAATGTTGTTTGCGGAGCACCAAATGTTGCTGCCGGACAAAAAGTTCCGTTTGCTAAAATAGGAGCGGTAATTCCAAACGGCAAATTTGAAATAAAGAAAGCAAAAATAAGAGGAGAAAAATCCGAAGGAATGATCTGTGCCGAAGATGAACTCGGTTTAGGTAGTGATCATAGTGGAATAATGGTTTTGGATGAAACTGCAAGGCTTGGGCAAGAACTCTCGGAACATCTAAAACTTAATGATATACTACTTGATATTTCGATTACCCCAAACAGAGCAGATTCATTAAGTCATGTGGGAATTGCAAGAGATGTAGCTGCATTGTTTAATCGCAAGATCAAATATCCCAAAGTAAATACTGAATACAAAACTGTAAAAGAAAACAATTATGCAAAAGTTTTTATTGAAAATGCCGAAGGTTGCCCCCGATACTCTGCCGTTACGGTAAAAGACATTACCGTAAAAGAATCACCTGAATGGTTAAAAGAAAAATTGTTAAGTATTGAGCTAAGACCGATAAATAATATTGTTGATGTAACAAACTTTATTTTGCACGAAATTGGTCAACCTTTGCATGCTTTTGACTTATCATTGCTGAGTGGAAATACAATTGTTGTAAAAAATAATAACGGTAGAGATGAATTTACTACACTTGACTCCAAAAAACGGAGCATGCTCCCTAACGATTTGATGATTTGTGATAGTGAAAAACCAGTTGCTGTTGCAGGTGTTATGGGTGGAGAAAACTCCGAAGTTACTTCTGGAACTAAAGACATTTTAATTGAAAGTGCCTATTTCAATCCTTCTTACGTAAGAAAAACTGCAAAACATCTTGGATTAAGTACGGATTCTTCTTATCGTTTTGAAAGAGGAACTGATCCGAATAACACACTTTTTGCGGCTTTAAGAGCAGCGGAATTAATTAAAGAAGTTGCAGGCGGAAAGATTTGTAGTGATGTAATAGATGTTTATCCTAAAAAATATGAAAATAAAAAAGTTTCTGTAAGATATAAAAGAATAACGAAAATATTAGGATTTGAAATATCAAAAGATAATGTAAAGCAAATTTTAGAATCTTTGGAATTTAAGATAATTAATTCTGATGATGAAAAAATTGAAGTAGAAATTCCAACATTCAGGCATGATATTGAAAGAGAAATTGATTTAATTGAGGAAGTTGTAAGAATTTATGGTTTTGATGGTATTCCGTCAATAGAGAAAATAACATTAGCTCTTACAAAAAAAGTTGATGAAACTGAATTTGAAGATAGAAAAAGAGAACTTTTAACTTCTCTTAACTTTAATGAAGTTGTTAGTAATTCATTGTTAAGTAAAGAAAAAACAATGACTAATGGCAGTTCAATTAAAGTGCTTAATCCTCAAAGTAAAGAGATGTCTCATCTCAGAACTTCGCTTATTCCCGGTATGTTATTGAATATTAGTAGAAATATAAAAGTAAAACAAGATAATATCAGATTTTTTGAAATTGGAAATGTATTTACACAAAATTCAAGGGAAATAAAGTCATTTGATGATTTTTCTGAGAATCAGAATTTAATATTTGCAATTTGCGGAAATAGAAACGAATCGGCTTGGTACCAAAAAGAAAAAAATTATGATATTTACGACTTGATTGGTGTTACAAATAAAATTTTTGAAAAATTAAAAGTAAAGGACAAAATTTCTTTAAGTAACGATGAAATTTTTAAATACTCCATATCTAAAATTATTTCTAATAATGAAATAGCTAAAGGTGGAGCAGTGAACAAAAAAATCCTTGAACTTTTTGATATTTCTAAGGATGTTTATTTATTTGAAATCAATCTTACAATGCTCAAGAAGCTTGAAAATGAAGAAAACAAATATGAACAACTTTTAAAGTATCCTAAAGTTTACAGAGATTTCAGTTTTATTCTTGATAAAAATATTAATTACATCGAAGTAGTAAAAACTATTAAGCAATCAAGCTCTAAGCTGTTGAAAAATATAAATTTATTTGATATTTTTGAAAGTGAAAGTTTAGGTTCGAATAAAAAAAGTCTGGCTTTTCAACTGGAATATTTTGATGAGAAAAGGACTTTGCAAGAGGATGAAATTGATTCTGAATTTTGGAAAACTATCGAAGCCGTTAAATCTAATTTGAAAGCAGAATTACGAGGATAATATTGGGCATTACATCCAAATATGATTTTTTTATGGATGAACTAAATTCATTGGAAAAAATAGTTCAAAAGTTTGTTAGAGATAATGAAGAACTGTTTCGTCAAAAATCTGAATTGGAAAAAAAAATAACTAAATTAGAAAAAGAAAATGAAGTGCTGATTTTTAAAATCAGTGATTTAGAAAAGAAATTAAACAAAGCGGGAGATGAAATAAAAGCTTCCGCTAAAAGTAAGATGAATTTATCAGATAGAAATTATTTGATAAATCAAATTGATGACTTTATTGAAAAATTAGAGTTTCATATAAAGTCTTAGAGTTCATTATATATTTAATTAAAGGATGTTTTAGAGAATAGACTTAAATGACAGAGAAGAAGAAGCTTAAAGTAAAAATATTTGATAAAGAATTTTCATTATTGGTAGATAATCAAGAAATAGCTGCTGAATTAGCTGAATATGTGAATAACATAATGAATGAAACAAGAGCAGAATTGAGTGAACAACCAACCGAAACAATAGCTATAATTGCAGCATTAAATATAGCTTATGATTTATCGGTAGAAAAGAATAAGTATAGAGAATTCAGCATACAAGCAACTGATAAAATAAAAAAGATAAAGCTTCTGTTAGATAAACCTGATATTGAGTCTGTTCCGTCATAAAATTTTCCGCACTGCCAATTAGCAATAATGAAAAACTAACAACGTAAAACAGGGTTTCCGACTTGCGGCGTGTATTACAGGCCTCAACCCGTATGCGGGTCTTTTTTAAGCAGTGGAAGTAAAAAGCGTTGGGCGGTTTCCCACATTATATAAGGATGAGTTTTTCCATCCTGCGTTGGCAGTTGCGGTTATATTTTACTGTTCTTATGGAGGAATTATGGAATATAGCAGTACAACAATTTTAATTTTTGCAGTAGTTTTTATAGTTGCTTTATTATTTGGTTGGTTTTTAAGTTCTACAATCGGTAAAAATAAAATTAAAGAAGCAAAGGCTAAGGCAGAGCAAATAATTGAAAATGCCGAAAAAGAATCAAAAAATATTAAAAGAGAAAAATTATTAGAAGTTAAAGATGAATGGCTAAAGAAAAAACAAGATTTTGATAATGAAGTAAATACAAAAAGACAAAAGCTTCAAAATTATGAGAAAAAACTTGAGTATAAAGAACTTAATGTTGAAAAAAAATATGAATTAGTAACAGAGAAAGAGAAAGCTAACAGCAAGATTGATTATGAACTAAGCAGAAGACAAAGTGCTATTGATAAAAGGATGAATGAGGTTGATAAACTTGTTGAAGAACAAAATGTTCGTCTAGAAAAAACAGCCGGTTTAACTAAAGAAGAAGCTAAAAAAATGTTGATAGAAAACATAATTAATAAAGCTAAATCCGATGCCTCGCAATATGTAAATGATATAAGAGATAATGCCAAAGCTGAAGCTAAAAAAGAAGCCCAAAAAATAGTTGTTCAAGCAATTCAACGAACTGCCGTAGATCACTCAGTAGAATCTACAGTTTCTGTTGTTCAGATTCAAAGCGATGAAATGAAGGGCAGAATAATCGGTAGAGAAGGCAGAAATATCAGGGCTTTTGAAGCTGCAACCGGTGTTGATGTAATTGTTGATGATACTCCCGAAGCCGTAATTCTATCCGCATTCGATCAATTCAGAAGAGAAATAGCAAGAATAGCACTCGAAAGACTAATCGCCGATGGCAGAATACATCCTTCCAGAATAGAAGAAGTTGTTAAAAAAGTAGGACAAGAACTTGATGAAGAAATTCTGAAAGAAGGTGAGAATGTTTTATTGCAACTTAGCATTCACGGTGTGCACAGAGAATTAACAAAACATATTGGAAGAATGAAATACCGTTCAAGTTACGGACAGAATCTTTTGCAGCACAGTATAGAAGTTGCTTATATAACCGGTTTTATGGCTGCCGAATTAGGTTTTGATCAACAAATTGCTAAAAGAGCCGGCTTAATGCACGATATTGGTAAAACCGTAGATAAGAGTATTGAAGGTCCGCATGCTTTAATTGGTGCCGATTTAATTAAGAAATATAAAGAACACCCTATTGTAGTCAATGCAGCCGGAAGCCATCACGAAGATATTGAAATGACACATCCTATTTCGGTATTGGTTCAATCTGCCGATGCAATTAGCGGAGCACGTCCCGGAGCAAGAAGAGAGCCTTTAGAAGGTTATGTAAAACGTTTAGAAAATTTGGAGAACCTTGCCAATACTTTTGAAGGAGTTGCTAAAACTTATGCAATTCAAGCGGGAAGGGAAGTGCGAGTTGTAGTTGAACCCGATAAAACCGATGATTCTTCTTCGGAAAGATTAGCGGAAGAAATAGCTAATAAAATTCAGGATGAAATGGAATATCCCGGACAAATTAAAGTTACTGTAATTAGAGAAGTTCGTAAAATAGCTTATGCCAAATAGTTTATAAAATGAATAGTTTGGTAATCGGAATAACAGGCGGAATAGGTTCAGGTAAATCTACCGTATCTAAATTTTTTGCAAATGAAGGCTACACTGTTTTATTGGCAGATGATATTGCCAAATCAATAATGGTTAAAGATCAATCTGTAGTCCAAAAAATTATTGCCGAGTTTGGAGAGAAAGCATTTGTGAAAAATAAACTTAATAGAAAATTTCTTGCAAAAGAAGTTTTTAACAATCCTAAGAAAATTGAAAAACTTAATGCTATTGTCCACCCGCCCACAATCTCTCTTATAAAAAATGAAATTCAAAAATTGAACGGAAAAGAGAGTTTAATTTTTGTTGAAGCAGCATTAATTTTTGAAGCGAAAATGGAAAATCTTTTTGATTACATTCTCTTGGTTACTGCTGATGAAGATATTAGAATCGATAGAATATGTAAAAGAGACAATGTAAAGCTCTCTGAAATTAAGAAACGAATTGAGAACCAAATACCTGAAAAAGTTAAAAAAGGTTTATCCGATTTTACTATTGAAAATAACTTAGATCTAAATGAGCTAAAAAATAAAACACTTTTTTTCTTAGAGTTGTTTAAAAATATAAGTAACGACAAAGTTGAAAAATAGATTTATCTATTTTTTTTCTTGCTTACAATTATGCTAACTTTTATTTTTCTATAGATAATAATTATGGAGTAGCTATGTTATTAATTAATAAACTGATAGTTGCATTTGTAAAATTACTACCTAAAACCATTGTACACCTTTTTGCTAAAAAATATATTGCCGGAGAAACATTAGATGATGCTGTTAGAGTTGTAAAAGAATTGAATGCTAAAGGAATTGTTGCAACCATCGATGTTCTGGGCGAAGCCATTTCTACAAAAGAAGAAGCTATACACGAAAAAGATGAATGTTTAAGAGTACTCGATACAATTCAGCAAAACAATCTTAATGCAAATCTTTCAACCAAACCAACTTCACTCGGGTTAAATATTGATACGGATTTTTATTTATCAAACATGAGAGAAGTTTTAGATAAAGCAAAAAAATATAATAATTTTGTAAGACTTGATATGGAAGATTCTTCTTTTACAACTCCAACTATTGAAGTTTTTCAAAAACTAAGAAAAGAGTATGATAACCTTGGACTTGTTGTACAAGCATATCTCAAAAGAACAGAGAAAGATGTTGATGAATTGAATAAAATTAAATCTAATTACAGACTTTGTAAAGGAATTTATATAGAACCTGCCGAGATTGCTTTTAAGGATAAGCAAGAAATTAGAGATAATTATTTGTTACTCTTAAAGAAAATCTTAAAAAACAAAAGTTATGTTGGCATTGCAACACATGATGATATTTTGGTTGAGAGTGCTTATAAAATAATTAAAGAAATGAATTTGGAAAAAAATAAATATGAATTCCAAATGTTGTACGGAGTTCAAGAAAAACTTAGAGATCAAGTAAATGCTAACGGTCATTTAATTAGAATTTATGTTCCTTACGGTAAAAAATGGTATGAATATTCAGTAAGAAGAATGCAAGAAAATCCTGAAATAGCAGGGCACATTACAAAAAGTATTTTTGGTTTATGATCATACTCGGTATAGAAAGTTCATGTGATGAAACTTCAATAGCAATACTTGATGATGAAAATTTAAAAGCAAACTTAATTGCATCACAACATATTCATAAAAAATTTGGCGGGGTAATTCCCGAACTTTCAAGTCGTGCACATTTACAACAGATTATTCCACTAATAAAAGCCGCATTAAAAAAAGCTGACTGCTCTCTTGAAGATATTGATTTGGTTACTTCAACTGCAGGACCCGGATTAGTTGGAGCTTTACTTGTGGGATTTACTTTTGGTAAAAGTCTTGCTCTATCTTTGAACAAACCTTTTGTTTCTGTAAATCATATTGAGGGACATATTTTTTCCGGTTTCCTAATGGAGGAAAAACCTGAATATCCTTTCCTTGCAATTGTTGTTTCCGGTGGACATACACTTTTACTTCTTGTTAAAAATGAATTTGAAATTTACAAACTCGGTTCCACAATTGATGATGCTATTGGCGAATCCTTTGATAAAGTTTCTAAAATGATCGGATTGGGTTATCCCGGTGGACCATTAATTCAGGAGCATGCAAAAAAAGGAAATGAAAATGAATATAATTTCCCGATAGGTAAATCGAAAAATAAATATGATTTTTCTTTCAGCGGAGTTAAAACTTCCGTCTTGAGAAAAATTCAAGAAATAGAAAAAGAAAGAGATCTTACAGAACAAATAAAATCAGATATTGCCGCAAGTTTTCAAAAGTCGGCAGTTGAGGCAATTACATTAAGACTTAAAGATGCCCTGAATGAATTTGAAACTAAATCAATAAGTTTAGTCGGCGGAGTTGCTGCCAATGAACTCCTTAGAAAGGAAGTTAAAAATATAGGAGCCGATTTCAATAAAAAAGTAGTAATACCAAAATTAGAATTTTGCAGTGATAACGCTGCAATGATTGCTTTACGTGGAGCACAATATCACAAAGCCGGTTATAAATTTGATTTAAGTTGTAATGTTTTCCCGAGCTTACCGAAAGAACAATTTAAAGTTTGTAAAAAATAAATAATAAATTCCAAACACGCGTATAAATAAAGCAAAGAAACCAAACCCAAAGTGGTTAATAAGTAATTTTGATATTTAAGACTAAATTTAAAACCTTTCAATAAAATCCTTGACATTCTCTGATATTATTTTGTAATATGTTTTTAGAAAAGTATGGGGATAAAATTTATGTTTCTTATGACTCCTAAAATAAAATATTGTTTTGGTAAAGTTAAAACATTTTATTTAGCTTTTAAGAAAATAACAAAACAAACTCCAAAGGAATTTGTAGTATTTATTGACAGTAAAGTTAAAAGCTAAAATGTGAACCTACATTACATATTTGGTCTTGTTTTAATTGCTGTTTTAAAATACTTTTACTTTGTTAGTTAAATATCTTGCAAGATAGAACAAATAAAAAAAATAGAGAAAAATGAAAAAAATTACATTAATAGTGCTGATTATGGTTCTTACATATTGTACTGAAGAAAAAAATAAATATGAAAAGAATAATATTATTTATGAACCCAAAGCTAAATTAAATTTAGTTGAAAAATTATATCATCATTGTAATGATAATTTTTTTGTTGGTAAAATTTATGATGTAGAAGTAATTCAAAATCGTATCTATATTTCAGATGCAACTTCATGTCAAGTCCATGTATTTAATGATAGTTTTGAACATTTATATAGTAGCGCAGAATGCGGTCGTGGTCCTGATGAATTTGATAGAGTTCCGTTATTAACTAAGGATAAAAATCATTTGATTGCTTATGGTATAGGTGATATGAGAAATTATTACATTCTAGATGATAATTTAAAAAAAATTAGTAGTATAAATACTCCTAATGATTATTTTTCTGAGATAACAAATCCTGTCTTTTTCCCCAATAAAATAGTAATTAGTGCTCTCAGTGATAACCCTTTAATAAAAAACAAGAATAAAGATATGACCGTTGCTGTTATGGTTAAAAGAACATCTCAATTCATAAAACCATTTTGTAGTTTAGATCCAATCTATTTATCAAATACAACAAATTCTTATACTAATACTTTACTTACACCATTATTAGCACATGGTTTCAATAACTCAGTTGTGGTTTTACAAGGTGCATCAACTGTTTATAACATATTCAATAATAATGGTAACTATGTGGGGTCTTATAATTATAAACCAAGGTTTTATAAAATACCTCCACATCTTTCAACCAATCAAGTTAGAAATTTTAATTCAAAAGAAAGATTTGAAAACTTTTATTCGAAAATTAGTGCTTATAAGAAAATGTTTTTTGATGAAAAAAATAAATTACTTTATATATGTTATTATAACTTAACAGAAGAAAGTATCAGATATAAGACACATATAGGTGTTTTGAGTTATTTAATTGTTATTAATAGTAAGTATAGATGTATCTATGATGATAAGATTGAGGGTTATATGACTGCTGTTGAAAATGGATATATATATACTGTTGTTAATGAGGGAGATACATTACAGCTTAATAAATATTCTATTAATATATTATAATCATTACTATTAGGGAGATTTGTTTGAAAAATAAAGTTTATAAATAAAATGATTAAAGTTATAATAATAGTTTTGGTGTTGCCATCGACCATTAGATGATACTTTATCTAATTTTATTCTGCCACTATATGGTACAAGTGTAAATAAGAAAACTTGCAGTCATTACGAGCGAAGCATGGCAACAAGAAACCTTAAAAAAATATTAACTTTTGAATTGGAGAAGTAATGAAAAGTTTTACTCTAAGAATAAGAGTCCTTTTAATTATTGGATTCTTACTATCTTCTTGTAATTCAGAAATTAAAAATAAAAACCAAGCTATATTTAGTGAAATATTGCATAAATCAAAAGAAAATATATTTGATGAAGATAAAATTATTGAACTGGAAACTAATAAAGAAAGTGTTGTTTCATTCCCTTTTGATATGTGCATTGTCAATAAACACTTTATAATTTCTTCGAAGAATAATACAATAAAAGTATTTGATGAAAACGGTAGGTTTTTAGGTTCAGTTAATACTCAAGGTAAAGTACCCGGTGAATATGAAATGATTAATGCTATTTTTCCTTATCGAGAAAATGCTTTTGGAATTTTCGATTTTACAACATCCAGGGTAACACTTTTTACTCTTTTGGGTAATACGATTAGATATTCAAAGATTAATTTAGAAGGTATAGTTAACTATAGAAGTATTGTCTCATTAGATGGTTCTATTTATTTTCATAAACCTTATGTAGATAAATTTCCTTATTATGTATATGTTACTGATTCATTGTTTAAATTTTCTCAACAATCTCCTGCTTATTGTGATGGAACATACTTATATGATGTTATTTTTAAGGAAGATAAGAACAATAAAAAAATATGAAAACCATCATAAAAAGATATGCAATTAAATAGGAGGTTATATGAAAAAGAGTTTTTTATTTATAATTTTTTTATTCTTTATCTTACAGAGTTGTCATGAAAAGTCATCAGAATATGAAAAAATAAATATAGAGACTAAGAGTCAATATAATTTATTAGTTAAAAAAAATGGTGAAAAAAGATTTTTAAATAAGCACTTTAGTTTTTACAACTATAAAGATAGTCTTTTTATTTTAAGTCCGGATGATTATACGATATATGTTACCAATGAGGAATTTGAAATATATCGTGAAATTAATTTTAAGGATAAGGAT
>PDWI01000411.1_pt1 | contig 69300 bp, 72 predicted proteins | sample 1430891 | NCBI WGS metagenome assembly PDWI01 (sample SAMN01162508, study PRJNA174530) | Oral metagenome, whole genome shotgun sequencing project. | biome: Marine environment; feature: Marine mammal; material: Swab sample of the gingival sulcus; isolation source: swab sample of gingival sulcus...
CTCCAAAAAAGTGGGATTTTTTCGATATAACAAACTCAAATTTTTATGAAATCCAAGCTTCGTTTATGGTAAAATGGGAAGCAGTGTTAGAAAAAGCTAGAGTAGATGGAGAGGTTTTGAGCTCTTCTATAAGCCTTATTCCCGCTGCTATAGCCGTATGCGAAAATATTTTTTTAAGCCATAAAGAAGACATTTCTTTGGTGGTCGGTCAAAAAAATATAAGCTATGAAGAGATACTGTATAAACTTAGCGGTTATGATATATTTTCTTTAATAGTGCTAATAGCTAAAAAATGGGAGTTTGAACCTGAAATTATCTCTATTTTTAAAAACAAAGACCCCAAAGATAAAATATTTTCATACATGGTTTTACTCATAAATTATGAGATGAGTAGGGAGATTTGTATAAAAAGCGGTATAAACTCTTTATTTGATTTAAATTATTCTTTTGAGGATGAGCAGATAGAACTTTTTTTGCAAGCCATAAGCGAGTTAGAAAATGAAACCAATAATTAAAAAAAAGCTAGCTATATTTAATCCTCAGGGGTTTTTAGATGGGGGCAATGCACGAAGTGTTATTTTACCACAAGATGTCACTACTGTTGTGTATGCTAAGTGTGAGGTTGTTTTAGTCTCGTTAAAAAAAATAGTATTTTTCAACAAACGCGGACTAAGCACTGTGCTTGAAGCCTTGCAACAGGTGGAAAATAAATCTGGAGCTATGGTTGGCTTTTGTGATTATGACAATAAAAAGTTCAATATGATAATGGATATGTATAACAAAGTTGTCCCTTTTAGTATGTTTGATACTGAAGAGATAGGCTCTTTATTTGCTGGCGGGGCTTCAAAAAATAGTAGTGTGTTAGTTTACAATGATGACAAAGAACAAAAAAATCAGCTCTCCATGGAGCTTTATGAACTAGGTTATGAACCAAAAGTTGCCAAAGATATGGATGAGTATACCAAGCTCTCTAGTGAGGGCAGTTTTAAGTATATTATACGAAATTCAAGATTAGGTTCTTTTGATAGAGCTATACAGGTATTTATAAAAAACAATAGTGTTATTTATATGCTAAAAGAGTTTCTTGACTCGTCTTTGGCGGATAATTTTGACATGCTTCATCATGAAAATGCACTAAAGCTAGGTTTTTCTTACTATCTCTTTGAGGCAAGTAAGGTGTCTTCAGTAAATGTTCACGCGGTAAACTTTATAGCTAAGCTTTCAACCGCAGGGGCTGAGCATGGAGCAACCATATCGGTTTGTGGGCTAACAGAGCATAGTATAACCCAGGCTTTAAAAAATGACCTTGAAGATGCGGGTGTGTTGCTTTATAAAGATATACATGAGTATTTTTCAGACAAGGAGCTTTTTGGAGAAGATGGTGGAGGGGCTTTAAATGTAAAAAAGCCAAGGAGCATTACTAAAAAACTTGTGGAAATACTTCCTATGATAATGGAAGTTTCAAATAAAATGATAGAGTCAATGTCTCATGGTAAGCTTGAGAAGACAAATATAAAAGTTCAAGATTTAACCCTAAAAGATGAGCAAGTTTATAGCGTAGCCATAGCTTTTTACGGTCAAGTTGAAGGTATGATGGCTTTGAGTTTTAGTAAAGATGTTGCCATTAGAGCTTGCAAGGTGCTATTGCATGGAGAGTATGGAGATACGGAGATACTAGACGCACTAGGTGAGCTTATAAATATCATAGGCGGAAAGTTAATCTCAAAATTAAGAGCAAAAAATATAAAAGCAAATATAACCATGCCAAGAACATATGCTAGTAGTGCTGAGCTTATGGCTCACAAAAAAGGCACAAAAGGAGCTCAGGTGGATTTTAATATGGACTCAAGCCCAATGACTCTTTTTTTAACAAAATAATAAGGAAATGATTTTATGTTCGTAGCACCAAGTATATTGTCGGCTGATTTTGGAAGATTGGATGAGGAGATAAAAGCCATTTGTAACAGTGGTTGTGATATGGTTCATGTGGATGTAATGGACGGGCATTTTGTACCAAACCTAACCATAGGTCCTGTTGTGGTTGAAGCAGTAGCAAAGGCAACAACTAAACCACTTGATATCCATCTTATGGTTCAAAACAATAGTTTTTTTGTAGACCTCTTTGCTCCACTTAAGCCAAAATTTTTATCTTTTCATATAGAAGAAGAAAAACATCCCCATAGGCTTATTCAAAAGATACGAGATTATGGTATATGTCCTGCTGTGACTTTAAACCCCCATACTCCACCAGAGTCAATCGAGTATCTTTTAGGAGATATCGATATGGTGCTTTTGATGAGCGTAAATCCCGGTTTTGGTGGGCAAAAATTTATACCAAGTGTATTGAAAAAGGTAAGAAAGTTAAGGCAGATGATAGATATAAATGATGCAAAAGTCCTCATCGAAGTAGATGGAGGCGTAAATGGGCTAAATGTAAGAGAGCTTGATGAGGCAGGCGTTGACGTAGTGGTGGCGGGTAGCTACGTTTTTGGTTCAAGCGATTATAAGCAAGCTATAGATTCGCTTAAGGTTTAAATATGGAAGGTTTTCAGACACTTTCAAGAAGGCTTGCAAGAAGTGAATTGGCAGTTAGTACTATAGAGTTTTTGTTATCTCAAATAGAGCAATTAAGTGAGCTTGATGACTTTGAAAAGTTAAATCTTGCCGGCTTTCCACTTATAAAAACAAGTGAAAATTATGCCACTTTAAAGACAAAAAACACAGCCATAGAAGACCAAATCTTTTGCATTGTTGACATAGAAACAACAGCAAACGATGTAGAACACGGTCAGATAATAGAACTAGGAGCTGTGTTGGTACAAAATGGTAAGATATTAGATGAGTTTGAATCTTTGGTTTTTGCTCCTGAGGTACCAGAGGTCATAGAATCTCTTACAGGCATAAGTGCTGATGATTTAAAAGATGCCCCATCGCTACCTAAGGTTTTAGGAGATTTTAGACTCTTTTTAAAAGACGCTGTTTTTGTGGCACACAATGTGAGTTTTGATTATAATTTTATATCTGATTCTTTTGTGCAAAATAATTATCCGCCACTACTAAACAGAAGACTTTGTACTATAGATTTGGCCAAAAAAACCATAAAAGCTGAGCGTTATGGGCTTGATGCCTTGCGTGAAGAGTTTGGCATAGAAGAGGGCGAGCACCATAGAGCTTTTTGGGATGCAAAAAGTGCTATGCAGATATTGTTAAAATCTTTGCAAAATCTTCCAGATGAGGTTATCACAACTGAGGAGTTGATATATTTTTCTAAACCGTATGAGATAAAAAAGGCTAAAAAACCGGCTAAAAAACGCTACAGAAAAGACAATAAAAGGCAAAAAAGAGAGAGAAAAGAGAGAGATTAGATAGCATGGCAAAAAAGATACTACTGCTTATTTTCTCTCTTGTGTGTTTTTTAAATTCTAAAGAGGTGCTGATACTTCACTCTTATCATAAGGGTTATGTATGGAGTGATAATATCTCAAAAGCCATAGAAAAAAACCTAAAATCTCACCATGAGATAGAGTTAAGTACGCTTTACATGAATACAAAGCGTATAAATACACCAGAATATTTGCAAAACTTAGCCCATTCTTACAAAAAACAGCTCTCAAATCGCAAGCTTGATTTGCTCGTAGTTAGTGACAATGACGCTTTTGATTTTGCCAAAAAGTACTATGATTACATTTTTAAGGGAGTGCCTATAGTATTTTGTGGTATTAACAATTTTAATCATTCTATGCTAGAGCCAAATTTTAAGAACTTTACAACAGGTGTTGTCGAAGAGGTGGATTTAGAAAAAAATATCGCTCTTATACATAAGCTGCAACCAAAACTAAAGAAACTTCTTATCATAAACGATACAACAAAAACTGGGATTGCCATAAAAAAAGATTTGTTACCCATTATAGATAAATATAGTAAAAAGTTTAATATAGAATATGTTGACAGCCTAGATATGAAAGAGCTTAAGCGGAAAATTGCTTCTTTAAATAAAAGGCATGACGCTATACTTACTATACTTCTTTTTAAGGATAATTTTACTCAAAGGCAAAATTTTAAATCTATCAAAAAAATAAGCAAAGTTCCCATATATGGACTTTGGGACTTTTATCTAAACCAAGGGATAATAGGTGGACTTTTGACATCTGGAAACTCTCAAGGCGAAGTTGTTTCAAAGATGATAATTGAGCTACTCCACGATAAAAAGAGCATTAAAGAAATTTCCATAGTTCAAAAGTCGCCAAATGCTTATATATTTGATTACAATGAGTTAAAAAGATTTGATATTGATATTGGAAAGCTTGAAAATACCATCCTTATAAATGAACCATCACGTCTTTATAAAAAATATACCACAACATTTCTCTTATCCCTTCTTGTAATACTCTCTTTAACAACTATGGTTTTGGTTCTTAAGAAAAATATAGCTAAGCGTAAAGAGATTGAGAAGGTGTTGCAAAATAGGATAAGGTTTGATAAAGCCTTACTTGATACTATGCCAAATCCCATATATTATAAAAATGCAGATGGTATATTTTTAGGTTGTAATGTAGCTTTTGCAGAGCTTGTGCAAACGAGTGTAGGTTTGGTTATAGGAAAGAGTGCTCATGATTTTTTTCCAAAAGAGATAGCTGACCAAAATGCCCAAATAGATAAAAGCGTTTTAAAAGATTTTAAGACAAGAAGTTTTGAGTTTATACTTCACCCAAATACAAAAGGTATGAAACATATTTTACTAAATAAAACAGCTTATAAGAATATAGACGGAAGCATTGGTGGCATTGTTTGTGTTATGAATGACATCACTCAGCTCGTGCAACAAAAACAGTTTTTAATACAACAAAGTAAACTTGCTGAAATGGGGGATATGATAGCTGCTATTGCCCATCAGTGGAATGAGCCTTTGGTAGAGCTTTCAGCACTAGTTCAAGATATGCAAACTTCTTATATGTTAAATGAGTTAAAAGATACTGCTGTTCAAGAGTTTGTCAATGAAAGTATGGTGCAGATAAAATATATGTCACAAACTTTGAGTGATTTTAGAAACTTTTTAAAAGTTTCTAACAAAAAAAAGCTTTTTTCCATATCGAAAGCATTAAATGAGATAAATGAAATCATAGGAAAGCAAGTATTTTATCTAAATATCATTATGAGTTTTAATTACGAGAGCGAAAATGAACAAATGCTTATATATGGCTATGAAAATGAATTTAAGCAGGTTTTGTTAAATATCATAAACAATGCAAAACATAAGATAAAAACACTAGATGATGATAAAAAATACAAAATAGACATAAATATAAAAAGAAGAAAGCATTACAATCTTATAGAGATTTGCGATAATGCAGGAGAGATAGATAAAAATATTATCGACATGGTTTTTAGCCCATACTTTACTACGAAAAAAAATGGTACAGGGCTCGGGCTTTATATGGCAAAGGTTTTAATAGAGGATAAAATGCAAGGGAAGATAAGCGTAAAAAATGTAAAAGATGGTGTGATTTTTAGTATAAAAATGCCACACAATATAGGAAAAAAATGAAGATATTGTTGCTTGAAGATAATAAAAAACTAAATGAAGCTATAACAAAAAGATTGAGCTTAAAAGGCTATAAAGTAAGCTCTTTTATAGATGGAGCAAAGGCCTTAAAGAGTATAGAAGAGGGGTATTCTTGCTATATACTAGATATAAATGTGCCAAATGTAGATGGAGTAAAACTTTTACAAAAAATAAGGAATATGTATGAGCATTTACCTGTTGTCATTATAAGCTCAAGTGTGGAGCTAGATGTGATAAAAGATGCTTACAAATTTGGTTGTAACGATTTCATTAAAAAGCCATTTTTTATAGATGAACTTGAGATTAAGATAGAAAAAATTTGTAAGATAAACGATGATAAAATCAACTTTGGAGATGGTTGCTCTTTTGATTTTAACTCTTCAATAGTTGAAGTAGATGGAGAAAAAATTAGGCTTACAAAAAAGGAGAAATTGCTACTTAATATACTTTTAAATAACAAAAATAAACTTGTTACCTATAAGGCTATAGAAAACTATGTTTGGGAAGGAGCATTTGTTTCATGCGAATCTATAAGAAGCTTAGTTAGACGACTCAGAAAGATACTTCAAAACAGATATATTAAAACAGTTGTGGAGAATGGTTACACTTTTGAAGATAATATCTAAATAAAAAAATATAAGTAAAAAATATCATACAAATATCACATCTTAAGGTTAAAATCGTAACATTAAAAAATTTAACATTAGGAGGATGGTATGGATTTAGGTATGCAAGCGTTATACGCAGTTCTACCCATACTGTTGACAGGTATTTTACTTGTTGGCTTTAGGATTTCGGCAAAAAAGGCGATGCCAGTGGCTTTTGTAACAACAGCTGCTATAGCATATTTTGTATGGGAGGTTTCAGCAAATAGGATTATAGCTTCCGCTCTTCAAGGTGTGCTTATCACAATAGCGGTTTTATGGATCATATTTGGTGCTATTTTGTTACTAAATACTTTAAAGCATTCAGGTGCTATCAAGGTTATAAGGGAAGGTTTTGATAATGTCAATCCAGACAGAAGAGTTCAAGTTATCATCATAGCCTGGCTTTTTGGCTCTTTCATAGAAGGTGCTTCAGGTTTTGGAACCCCAGCAGCAGTCGCAGCTCCACTTTTGGTAGCCATAGGCTTTCCTGCCATGGCAGCTGTGATGTGTGGAATGATGATACAGTCAACCCCTGTATCTTTTGGTGCGGTTGGAACTCCAATTATCATCGGTGTTCAAAATGGTCTTGATAAGGATGCTATCTCTAAAACTTTAGAAGCAGGTGGTTCAAGTTGGGATGCTTACTTGCAAATAATCACATCAGAAGTTGCCATAACTCACGCTATAGCAGGAACTATTATGCCTTTATTTATGGTAGTGATGTTAGCTAGATTTTTTGGAAAAAACAAATCTTGGACTGAGGGTTTCCAGGTAGCTCCATTTGCTATCTTTGCTGGTCTTGCTTTTACTATTCCTTACGCTTTAACGGGTGCATTTTTAGGACCTGAGTTTCCATCTATCATAGGTGCTTTAGTTGGTCTTCCTATCGTTGTATTTGCAGCTAAAAAAGGTTTCTTGATGCCAAAGAAAGCTTGGGATTTTGCTCCAAGAGAAGAGTGGCCAGTAACTTGGGTTTCAAAGTTAGAGATGAATATGGATGCTATGGCACCAAAAGAGCCGATGTCGCTTGTAAAAGCTTGGGTTCCTTATATACTTATGGCTGGTCTTCTTGTTTTAACAAGGGCTATACCAGAGGCAAAAGCTATAGCAAAAAGCATTACGATTCCATTTAAAAATCTACTAGGTGAAGGTATTGGTTATTCTATAGACCCACTTTATTTACCAGGTGGTATACTTGTAACTGTTGTGTTATTTACATTTTTCTTCCATAAAATGGATACTAAAGAGATGAAAGAAGCCATCAGTGAGAGTTCAAAAGTTATGTTAGGTGCTGGTTTTGTTTTGATATTTACCATTCCTTTGGTAAGAATTTTAATCAACTCTGGTGTAAATGGTGCTGAGTTGGCTTCAATGCCTGTGGCTCTTGCTTCATGGGTATCTGAAACTGTCGGGAAGATTTATCCTATCTTTGCTCCAGCCATCGGTGCCATCGGTGCATTTATATCTGGTTCAAATACTGTCTCAAACATGATGCTTGCTCAGTATCAGTTTGGAGTAGCTGATGCTCTTGGTATATCAACTGCTTTTATGGTAGCGCTTCAAGCTGTTGGTGCGGCTGCTGGTAATATGATAGCCATACACAATGTTGTTGCAGCTTCAGCTACTGTTGGTTTGCTAGATAGAGAGGGTGACACATTAAGAAAAACCATCATACCTACTATTTATTATTGTTTGATAGTTGGTATCATAGGTCTAGTGGGCATGTATTCACTAAGCTTAGTTGACCCACTTATGAAATAAACACTCAAAGAAAAGAAGCTTGTCTTCTTTTCTTTTTGTAATTAAGCACTTTTTTACTCTCAAAATTTTACAATGTTGATAAGATTTTGAGAGTAAAATATTTATAAGAGGGTAAAACATGAATAAAAAGGTATACTTTTTCGCAACCTGTTTGGGGAGTTCTGTTTATACGGACGCTTCGATTAGTAGTATAGAGTTGCTTAGAAGAGAAGGGGTGGAGGTTATTTTCAAAAAAAAGCAGTCCTGTTGTGGGCAACCTAGTTACAATACAGGATATTTTGAAGATACAAAAAAAGTAGCTTTGCATAATATGGAAATGTTTAGCGAGCCTTATCCTATCATCGTACCATCAGGCTCCTGTGCTGGAATGATGAGTCATGACTATGTGGAGCTTTTTAAGGGAAGTGAACATGAGGCTAAAGCTAAAGAATTTGCTTCAAGAGTCTATGAGTTAGGACAGTACCTAGACCAAGAGTTGGGCGTGGAGTATGAAGATAAGGGTAAGAGAGTTAAGGTCACTTGGCATTCAAATTGTCATGCTCTAAGGATTCAAAAAAGCATAGAAAGCTCAAAAAATCTCATAAGAAAACTTAAAAATGTTGAACTAATTGAGTTAGAACACGAAGAGGAGTGTTGTGGCTTTGGTGGAACATTTGCCGTTAAAGAAGACGGTATTTCAAATGCTATGGTTTCTAGGAAGATAGAAGATATTAAAAATAGTGGAGCTGAGTATATCATATCAGCTGATGGCGGTTGTTTGATGAATATAAGTGGAGCCATGGATAAGCAAGGTGTTGGCGTAAAATATATGCACCTGTATGAGTTTTTGGACAAAAGACTTAAGGGGGAATTGTTATGAATCATGAAAAAATAGTCAAAACAAAACTTAGTGACGAGCAAATGAGAGACAATCTCTACTCAGCCATGCACACTTTGCAAACCAATAGAGGAAATCTTACTAAAAGCAAATACCACGACTGGGAAGAGCTAAGAGAAAAGGGAAGACAAGTTAAGGCAAATTCTTTAAGTCAGTTAGATAAAAGGCTTGAAGAGTTTGAAAAAAATGCTATTGCGAATGGAATGCAAGTGCACTGGGCGAGTACGCCTGAAGATGCAAATGAGATAATCTATGAAATAGCTAAGAAAAATAATGTAGGAAGTATACTAAAGGGCAAGTCTATGGCAAGTGAGGAGATGCACCTAAATGCCTACCTTGAGAAAAAAGGCGTAAAGGCTGTGGAGACTGACTTAGGGGAGCTCATCATTCAGCTCATAGACGAGCCTCCAGTTCACATCGTTGTTCCAGCTATCCATAAAAATCGTTACGAAGTGGGAGAGATTTTTCACGAACATTTAGGCTCTAAGCTCGAGAGCGAGCCCGAGAGATTAAATGCCATAGCAAGGACTCACTTAAGAGAAGAGTTTAAAAAGTTAAAAATGGGGTTAAGTGGGGTAAATTTTGCCATAGCAGATGCAGGGGCGATTTGGCTAATCGAAAATGAGGGAAATGGTAGAATGTGCACTACTTATCCAGATATTCATGTAGCAATCTGTGGCATAGAAAAGGTAGTAGGAAGTTTTGATGACGCTACTATTTTAGATACGCTTGTTGTGCCTTCAGCAACAGGACAGAGTGTTACAAACTATAACAACATCATAACAGGGCCAAGAAGCGAGGGGCAATTAGATGGACCAAAAGAGGTGCATGTGGTTATGTTAGATAATCACCGAAGCAAGATACTAGCCCACGAAGAGTATCACGAAGCGTTAAACTGCATAAGATGCGGAGCCTGTATGAACTACTGTCCAGTGTATGAAAAAATAGGTGGACATTCTTATCAAGCAGTATATCCCGGACCCATAGGCGAGGTTATATCTCCTCAACTTTTTGGTATGGATAAGCATGGAGATGTTTTGGCTTTTTGTTCTTTATGTAACCGTTGTAGTGAGGTATGTCCTGTTAAAATTCCTCTTGCTGAGTTTATACGAAAACTAAGAAGAGATAAGATAGGAGAAGGACTAGATGCTCCCATTGGAAGCGAAAATATAAAGCATTCTATGATTGAAAAGATGGGATTTAAGGGTTTTGCATTTGCCTGTACTACTGGAAGTATGTTTTATTCTGGTGTAAAAGTGGGTGCTACTTTTATGCCTATATTAAATAAATTTAGCCATAAGCTTCCGGTCATAAAAAACTGGACAGCTCATAGAAGTATGCCTCAGGTAAAAGGGGATTTGCATGATAGGATAAAAAATATGGAAGGGGTTAGTTATGAGTAGAAGTGAGATTTTAAATAGAGTAAAGAGTGCTACTGAAAAGATAACTAAAGACATCAAAGAGCCTAAAAAAGCCTGTTTTAGTATAAAAAATGAAGGCGATTTGGTTCAAAATTTTTTAACAAATCTAAAAAACAATAAAACTCAAGTTATAGAATGCAAGCAAGATGAGCTCGAAGATGAGGTTAAAAAAGCTTTAGAAGAAATTGGAGCTAAAAAGATACTTCACTATAAAAGTTTGCCCATCAAACTTAAGGCTGTAAAAAATGCAGAGTTTTTAGAGTATGATAAGAGTGCAAACGAGTTTGGAGAGGAGCTTTTTGACTGCGATACTTCTGTGGTAAAAGCAAGGTTTGGCATATCAAATTTTGGGCTTTTATGCTTAACTTCCGATGAACAGCCTCGCCTTATGTCACTTCTTCCTCAAAAGTGCATAGTTTTACTTAAAAAAGAAGATATTATCGAGTCCATAAATCACGCCCATGAAGAACTTGCAAAACAAAAACTTCCTCAAAACATCATATTTGTAGCAGGCCCATCAAGAACGGCTGATATAGAACTTCAGTTGGTTTTAGGAGTTCATGGTCCCCAAGAGGTAATAGCTATAGTGTATTAGTTGGTTTCCCTAGTGAGGCTTGCCTCGCTAGGGAAATTTTACCATTTATATGAAAGTTTTACTGTTATCATATCTTTGGTGCCTAAAGCTCCTTTATTTAGGTTTCTATATATGGGAAAACTGTAGCCTGCTAGTAGTTTTACCTTGCCAAGATGAGATGAAAAACCTGGAGTCAAAAAGAGTTCATGACCGCCAGTGTTTTCAAGTTTTTTCCCTTTTAGTTTTGATGAACTAGAGTACTTGCCATTTAGTTCTAGACTAGGCATAAACATATTGTGAATTTTAGCCGCATAACCTAGGTTGTAGTTAAATTGGGTGCCTTTTTTGAAATCATTTTTTCCTTTACGATTTAAAAAAAGCATACTTGAGGCATCTATTCTATGAATTCCCATTAATTTTGTTGCACTTAATCCTAGTATAGGGTCAATAGAGCCATCGCCTAGTTGCATTCCTTGAGGATTGTGGTTTGGCAATACTTTTCCATTGTCAAACTTAAAATCTTCATCTGTTTCACCTGTTGGAAGTTCAATTCCTAAATCAATAGCACTAAAAAAACTATCTCCTCTTTTTTGTGAAGTTAGTTGATATCTTAAAAATGCCCTCATGTCACCTATGCCTTTGTTTTTAAAGTCACCATTTGTTTTCATTTTTGGGTGATACATGCTAAATTTTTTATTGAAAACTGGCACAAGAAAACGCAGGTCTAAATCGTTTCCTAGACCATACCTGAAAATAAAGTTATATCGCTGAACGCTTATATCTTTTTTTGTGGGATCAAGCAATTTTTTGCTTCCATCATATATGTTTTCTTTATTTACAAAGACTGATTTAACTGCTGTTACGAAGCTGTCTTTTGGTAATACTATTCCATCTGTACCATGGATAGCACCTAGTGTTGGCGGAGTCATACCTCCTGCTATTAGTGAGCTTGTTATTCCTAGGTATATGAGTGATTTTTTCATATTTTCCTTTCCTTTTATAAAATTTTGATTATTATATGCAAAATTAATTTTATATTTATTGATTTGCATCAATAAATATTTAAATTTTTAATTTTAAGGCAAAAAAAGATAAAATAGCACCTTATTTAAACAAAAGGTATTTTATGTTTGGAATGAGTTTTACTGAGATTTTAATGGTGGTGGTTGTGGCTGTTTTATTTTTAGGTCCAGATAAGCTGCCAAATGCAATGGTGCAATTTGCCAAGATGTTGAAGGTGCTTAAAAAGAGCATAAATGATGCTAAAAGCTCAATTGAGCAAGAGATAAAAATAGAAGAGATAAAAAAAGAAGCAGAAGAGTATAAAAAAAGTTTTGAAAAAACCAAAGAGGAATTTAGCAAAAAACTAAGCTTAGATGATTTTGGAGAAACAGCAAATAAGCCCAAAAAGGTTGATAAAAAAGCTGATAAAAAAGAGGACTTAAAAGAGGAAAAACCTAAAGATAAAGTTAAAGTGGCAAAAAAATCTAAGAAAAGCGAGGAAGAGTAATGTTTGAAGATTTAAAACCTCATTTGATTGAGCTTAGATTAAGACTCGGGCTGTCTGTTTTAGCTGTGCTTATCGCCTTTGGCATATGTGCTTTATTTTGGTCGCAAATTTATGATATCATCTTAGCCCCTGCTAAGCAGATTATCCCTGATTTAAGACCTATGACAACAGGAACTGTGGAGGGTTTGATTATAGCCATAAAAGTTTCTTTGTTTGTGGGGTTTTTGATAGCCTTGCCTGTTATATTTTGGCAACTGTGGCTTTTTATAGCCCCTGGTCTTTATGAGCATGAAAAAAAATATGTCATCCCCTTTGTTTTATTTGCAACCATAATGTTTTTAAGTGGGGCTAGTTTTTGTTATATAGTTGTACTTCCTTTGGGTCTTGATTTTTTATTAAACTTTGGAAGTGATACTTTTAACCTTATGCTAAAAGCCGATGAATATGTGGCTTTTTTTACTAAAATCATAATAGCCTTTGGTATAGCTTTCGAGATGCCTGTTTTGACATTTTTTCTTGCAAAAATAGGCTTTATCACCGACAAAACTTTAAAAGATAAATTTCAATATGCAATCGTTTTGATATTTTTACTAGCCGCACTTTTGACGCCACCTGATGTGATAAGTCAGTTTTTGATGGCTGGACCTTTGATAGTGCTTTATGGTTTTTCTGTGCTTATTGCAAAGGTTGTAAACCCCGCTCCAAAAGAAGAAGATGATGAAGAAGTAGATGGAGAAGAAGAGGAAGAGGGTGAAAAGTGGAAAGTGAACTAAAAACTTCAAGTTATGATTATGAATTGCCAAGTGAACTTATCGCTACTCACCCTGCCGAGCCAAAAGATAGTGCTAGACTTTTAGTCTATGATAGGGCAAACGACACCATAACCCACGCTGTTTTTAGAGATTTGTTTAATTTTATCCCAAAAGAAACGGCAATATTACTAAATGATACGAAGGTAATAAAAGCCAGAATATATGGCAAAAAATCTAGCGGAGGCAAGGTTGAAATACTTTTAAATTCTCCACTAAGCAATACTTCATTTAAGGCATATATAAGAGGCAAGGTTAAGATTGATACTACTATATGCTTAGTAGATGGAGTGAGTGCTAGGGTAAAAAAACTCTATACTGATGGTATGAGAGAGGTAGAATTTTTTAACCCCTCGCAAACCCTTGGCATAAAAGAAGTTTACGAATTTTTGGAGCAAAATGGGCATGTTCCCTTGCCTCCATATATAAAACGAGAAGACAGAAAAGAAGATGTAAGCGACTATCAAAGTTTGTTTGCTAAGCATCAAGGCGCAGTGGCAGCTCCAACTGCCTCATTGCACTTTACTCCTGCTATGATGGAGCAGTTAAAGAGTTTGTATGAGCATGCTTTTATAACTTTGCATGTGGGTGCTGGAACATTTAGACCTGTGGAGGCTGAGGATATACTTGAGCATAAAATGCATTCAGAGGTTTTTGATGTATCCACTAAAGCAGAGCAAATACTTAAAAGCGATAAAAAAGTTTTATGCGTTGGAACTACGGTTACTAGAGTGGTGGAAGATTTTGCAAGACACGGTAAAACAAGTGGAGAGTGCGAGCTTTTTTTAAACCCTAAAAATAAGCCAATTAGGGCAAACCATCTGCTTACTAACTTTCATCTGCCTAAGTCAACTCTTTTGATGCTGGTTGCTAGTTTTGTGGGTTTGCAAAAAAGTTTACAAATATACAAAGAGGCGGTAAAGGAAAAATATAAGTTTTTTTCTTACGGAGATGCTATGTTGATACTTTAGTTATTTGCTAAGGTATTATTTGGGCGGAATGTTAAGGTTAAAAATATGAGATATGTTTTGTTTTTTATTTTGAGTGCTATTTTTTTGAGTGCAAATATTCAAGAAAAAGTAATTTTAAACCCCAATAAAAATAGCTCTTTTGCAAATAAAAATGAAAACAACTCAAACAAAAAATCTTCTTTTAAGGTTGGCACCAAGGACGAGAATACCGGGCTTTATACTCCTTATTCTAGCAGAGTAGATGGAGAAGTTCAAATAGATGATGGATTGGGCATTACAGGCTTTATACAAAATCTACAAATCAATGCTACTAAACTAGGAAAAGCATTTGTCTATTATTTTACCAATTATATTTTTACAATCTCCATGGCGCTGTTTGTAATATCTTTAATGTTTTATGTTTGGAGTAGAAAAAAATACTTAGAACAAAAAAATGAGATATTAAAACTAAAAAGAGAAAACAAAAAACAACTAATCTTAACTGAAGAGCTACAAATACAAGTAAATCATCTTAAAACTAGGCATGTAAAGTTTATAAATTCGCTAAGTGAGCCTATAAAATACCTAGAAAATAAGTTTTTAGAAGCTAAAAATTTAGATAAATCGACTCAAAAATCCATCTTGAAACTATCTCAAACTCTTGGTGCATACCAAGAGCTAGGAGACGCCATATATATAGAGGAGAGTGAATTTAACTTAAATGCACTAGTTTCAAATGTGGTAAAAGAGGAGCTTTTGAAGTGCGAAGAAGATGTGAGGATTATGAGTGATTTTGACCTAGCGATACTAAAAAAAGTAGTTGGGGATAAACAAAAACTAGCCAAGGTATTTAAAATTGTTATAGATCTTGTAAGGCAAAACACTAGTGCTGGACGCATTTTAGTCTCTTTAAATCAAACAACGCAAAGTGTAGATGGAAGGGCTGTTGTAGATGTGGTCGTTAGGAGTGGTAAAAGTGGTTTTAACCAAAGCATTATAGAACTTATCGAGCAAGCCATATATAGCAGTTTAGAATCAAGCGTACACACAGCTAAAAAAGCCCATGATATAAAGGTGGCAAAAAGATTACTCCAGGCAATGGGCGGAGGCTTGGAGTTTGTAGGAAAAGAGGGCGAGGAGTGTGGATTTGTTCTAAGTTTTACCCTAAAAATTATAAACAGATACGCCCTGCAAGAGAGTCTTTTTTCAAAGCAATATGGCTTAAGCTTGGAGATCTTTTTGCTCGATGATGGCAGTGATAGCTCAAAAGAGATACAAAATAGTCTTAGGTTTATAAGTGTAGATTCTCATGTGTTTAATGCTTGGGATAAAATGCTAGTTGCACTAAAGGATACTTTTGCTTTTGTTGACCTTGTTATAATGCAAAATTCATCTGTAAAAAATGTGGACTTTGATGCATTGTTGCAAAAAGCTAAAGAGAAAAATTTTACCATTTTGGTTATGCTCGGTGAAGATGAAGTGGAAGATTTGGTTGTGTTAGAGTATATAGGAGAGGAGAGTCAAAAATCTTTTGTTAGAGTCTTTAGAAAACCGTACAATAAAAAAGAGTTTATTGGGCTAATGTGGGATATAAGAGATAAACAATCCCCTTGTGATATTTCACTAGATTCTTAGGCTAGGTTATTTTTTTGATTTATTGTTTGATTGGTAAACAAAGGCTAGTACTTCCGCTACTGCTTTATATAGGGTTTCTGGTATAGCATTTCCTATCTCGCAACTTTTATATAATTCCCTTGCAAGAGGCGGATTTTCGACTATTTGAACCTTGTTTTTTATAGCAATTTCACGTATTTTTAAAGCTAAAAAATCTACACCTTTTGCTAGTATAATAGGAGCTAGTTCTTTTGTTTTATCATATCTTAATGCTATGGCATAGTGGGTTGGGTTGGTGATGACAACATCTGCATCAGGTATCTCTTGCATCATTCTTTTTTGTGCCATTTCCATTTGAGCTCTTTTGATGCGAGATTTTACTTGCGGGTCTCCTTCCATCTGCTTAAACTCGTCTTTTACCTCTTGCTTGCTCATTCGCAAGTCTTTAAAGTAGTTATACCGCACAAAAATCAAATCTATAAGTGAAAGTACTAAAAACATAGCAAGAACCACGGCTATGATGACTATCATCTTGCTAGTAAGCCAGCTTAATTGTCCAAATATGTTTAAAAATATAGTATGGGGCGATTCTTTGGTGATGTCTATCATAAAATAAAAGGCAACAGTAAATATAACTGCAACTTTTAGTACAATCTTTATGCTCTCTATTAGTTTTTTTAGTGAGACAAGATTTTTTAGCCCTTTTATGGGGTTTAGTTTGCTAAGCTTTGGCTCAATCGCCTTTGGCGAAAATAAAAAACCAAATTGAACAAGGGCTGATATAATACCACCTATTGCCACAGCAGCAGCTATGGGGAGTACCATAAGCAAGGTCTCTTTTAGGGTTTGAAATGTTAGGTTAAAAACTACGCTTTTAGTTATGCTAACGCCTATGAAGTTTTGATAGTAATGATATAGTTTGGTTATTCTTTCATATATAAACCCACCCATAGCAGCTGTTACGCTAAGGGCGATAACAAGAGTTATAAAACTAGAAACCTCTTGACTTTTGGGTACATTGCCTTTTTCCCTGGCATCTTCTATCTTTTTACTGGTGGGTTCTTCTGTTTTTTCTTGATCATCCGCCATATTTGCCTCACTTTTAAGGCAAATATGTTAGCAAAAAATATCATAAAACAATATTAAGTTGCCTGCAGTAAGGTTTGAGCTTCAAGTTGTTTTATCTTTTTATCTAGTAAATCATTTGTGGTTTTTGCATCCTTTTGCAAAACATCTCTTAGGCTAGGTTGTTTTACTAAATCAATTTGGCTTATGATTCCGCTTTGTCCATCTTCTTTGAGAAAAAATCCTGAACTTTTCATCTGCCCTAGAAGTTGATTTTCTTTATAAAGAGGAAAATCGGTATGCGCATTTCCTAGATAAATAGCCCCTATGCCAACCTCTCCAAGGGCTAGCAGTTCGTTTGAGTGAGGCGTTTTTTGCCATACTCTTAATTTTTTAAAGATAGGGTCATTTTCGTCTATCCAATTGTTATTGTCTATATCATAACCTTTTAGATCCATAAAGCCATTTCCACTTTTTGTGCCAAATAGTTCACTTTCATTATCTATGATTGAGTTTGAATTTTTATCAAGTGCTAAAAATCCTGAATTTTTCATAAGCATTGAGACTTGGTCAACTTCTCCATCCATATCTATATCGAAGCTAAAACTATGATGGCTTAGCTTTGGAGCATTTGCATCTAAGTTTAGCACCAAAGGGTCAAAAAATTTTAATTTACTAGTGGAGAAATGCTGAGTAAAAGATGAGCTTAGGTGTAAGTTTATATCAACTTCTATATTTTTATCTAAAGCTTGAATATATGCCTTTGTTTGAAAATCGGCTTGAACAAACTTAGTAAAATCTAGCTCTATATCATGTCTTTTGCTTAGTATAAGTAAGTTTCTTAAGATTATTGTTGATAGCTCTTTTATGATTTCATCTGAGCTAAGTGAGTTAGTATGATTTTCGTTAACTTGTGGCGTTTTAAACTCTTCAAATATCTCAGAGCTAAAAGATTCGTGGATGTAGTTTGCCGAATGCATGGATATGGTGTGGTTTTTGATAATCATTGTTTTTCCTTGATAAAACTTATTTGTTTAAAGCAAAAATCATTCCACAATAACTCAACAAAAATTCAGTACTATTTGGATAATATTACGTTTTTAAAAAAAGGATGATGTTGTATAAAGAGGCTTGGGAGAAGATAACTAGTCAAAATAGTATTCTTTTAGCGTCTCATATAAGACCTGATGGAGACACTTTGGGCTCTGTTTTGGCTTTATATTTGGTGCTAAAAAGGCTGAAAAAAAGAGTTAGAATATATAATCCAAGTAAATGCATTCCAAAAAAGTTTGATTTTTTGCCAAATATTGGCAAGATTGTAAGCAGTTTTGATGCTAGCGAATTTGATGTTATAGTATCTTGCGATTGTGGCAGTTTGGATAGGCTGTGTATAAGTAAGAAAGATAGTTTTATCGTAAATATAGACCATCATAAAACAAATGACTATTATGGGAATATTAATGTTATAGATCAACATGCCCCTAGTGCTTCATTTGTGGTATATAAGCTTTTAAAACAAAATGGCGTTGAGATAACAAAAGATATAGCCACATGTTTATATGTTGGCTTTGTTGAGGATACTGGATTTTTTAGCTATGGCAACTTGAGTGCTAAGGTTATAAAAATGGTTGCAGAGTTGGTTTCATGTGGAGTTGATATGGGGGATGTGGCTAGGGAGTTGAGGCAAAAAATGCCACTATCACAAGCTAGGCTAAGACAACACATTTATAACAATTTTTACCTCATAAAAAACGCTATGGTGGCAGTTTGTGTCGTAGCTCAAGAGGACTTAAAGCGTATAGGTTGTGAGATAGAAGATACAAAAAATATCTCAAATATCATAAGAGCTTTAGCGACAGTGAGATTGTCTATTTTGCTAGTTGAGCTTGATTGTGGGGGATACAAAGTCTCTCTTAGGAGCAAAAGTGACATTGATGTATCCGATGTTGCAAAAGTTTTTCAAGGCGGTGGTCATGCTCAAGCTGCTGGTTTTGAGACGGAGTTGACGGACGCAGACGTTTTAGTTTGTAAGATATTAGAAAATATAAAATTATAACAAATAGGAAATATTATGGGAAGAAGAGATAAAAAAGGTAGTTTTGGTAAGATTTTAGTTTTATTGGTTTTTATGGGTTTGATAGGCGGACTTGTTTATCTTTACAATTCAGCAATGTTTGAGCAAAAAAAACCACGTATTTCTTTAGGGGATAATATATTTTGGAACTTAAAAAGTCCTATTCCTATCGTTATAAGAGATGAAAGTGGGGTAAAATTTGCTAGAGTAACCTTAAGTGATGGAAACAATTCAATCCCTCTTATCAATAAAAAATTTGAAAAAAACAAAAAAGAAGTTATGCTTGAGGCTGTATTTCCAAGAACTGCATTTTTTAGTAAAAAAGCAAATCTTGAACTTAAGATAGAAACAGCTGACAATAGTATGTGGAATTTTTTCATGGGCAATGAAACAAGCCGAAAAGCTTCTATACAAATCGATACTAAAAAGCCATTTGTAAATGTGCTTGCAAATTCTTACTCTATAACACAAGGTGGAAGTGCTAGTGTTGTTTTTAAAGCTGATGATGAGAACTTAGAAAAGCTTTATATAAAAACTAATAGCGGAGATATATTTTACCCAACACCATTTTACAAAAAAGGTCATTATATCTCTTTGTTAGCTTGGCAGCATAATCAAAAAGATTTTTCAGCCAATGTTGTGGCTGTTGATAAGGCGGGCAATAAATCTCAAAAGCGTATTAGATTTTATCTACTTAGCAAAAAATATAGAACTTCAAATATAAAACTAAGCGACAAGTTTATAGACGGAAAGATAACTGACCTTGTTCAGATTTACAATAGTGAAAATGCAGACAGTATGAACAGGATAGAGAGATTTAGTTTCATAAATGAGACTTTAAGAAATAAAAACGAAAAGCTTATAGTAAAACTTACAAGCAATGTGCCAACTCAGATGATAAGCTCTTATTCTATAGTTCCTTTTTATCCTCTTAAAAGTGCGGCTGCTGTAGCTAGTTTTGGCGACCATAGATACTACTCTTACAATGGTTCTCCTGCTAGTGAGTCTTATCATTTAGGTCTTGATTTAGCAAGTACCGCTCAAGCAAATATAGTCTCAAGCAACAAAGGTGAGGTTATTTTTAGTGATGAAAATGGAATATATGGAAACAATATTATTATATCTCATGGGTTAGGGGTTTATTCAATTTACGGACATTGCTCTAGCTTTAAAGTTCAAAAGGGCGATATAGTAAAAAAAGGTGATGTGATAGCCACAACTGGAATCAGTGGGCTAGCTCTTGGTGATCATGTGCATTTTGGTATTTTGGTTCAAGGCATAGAAGTAAGACCTGCAGAGTGGATGGATAAAAAGTGGTTTAGAGACAATGTGGCATCAGTGATGGCTGATGCAAAACGGTTGATAGATAGAAAATAGATTACTGTCTGTTTGCCAAAATTTGGTATGATTATTGCTGATACTAAATAAATGAAAAAATGAGAAATATTTTTTAGAGAAAAATTGGAGTATATATGAAACAAAAAACCATCAATAAGCCTGTGAGTGGGGTTGGTATAGGGTTGCATAAGGGCATGCCTATAAGACTATCTCTAGAGCCACTTGAGGCAAATGAGGGCATAATTTTTTATAGAAGCGACTTGGGTGTTAGTATTAAGTCAAGACCTGAAAATGTAGTAGATACTCAAATGGCAACGGTTTTGGGCAAAGATAAGGCAGTTATCTCAACAGTAGAGCATCTTTTATCTGCTGTGTATGCTTATGGTATTGATAATTTACGAATTTGTATAGACGGTGCTGAAGCTCCTGTTATGGATGGGAGTGCAGCTAGTTTTTGCATGCTTTTAGATGAAGCAGGCATCAAAGAGCTTGATGAAAATAAAAAAGTTATGGTCATAAAAAAGACCATAGAAGTACAAGACGGAAGCAAATTTGTTCGCATTAGCCCATCTGCTAGACCTACATTTAGATTTACTATAAATTTTGACCATAGCGTCATAAGAAGACAAGAGTATGCCTTTGAGTTTAGCAAACAAGCATATATAAACAATATCTCAAGAGCTAGAACTTTTGGTTTTGCAAAAGAGGTTCAATACCTTAGAAGTAAGGGCTTAGCACTTGGCGGAAGCTTAGATAATGCTGTAGTGCTTGATGATAAAAAAGTTTTAAATCCTGAAGGATTGCGTTATGAAGATGAGTTTGTAAGGCATAAAATACTTGATGCTCTAGGAGATATCTCCTTGCTTGGTATGCCTGTGATTGGGGATTATGAGTCATACGCAGGAAGTCACCATTTAAACCATCTACTCACTAAAAAAATATTGAAATCTTCTCAAAATTATGAGATAAAATTGATAGAGAAAAATCATGCAAAACTTTATGAAAAGGCATTGGCATAGAATACTTTATTATAGCTACCTCTTCTCCGCTTTTAATAGGGGTATATAAAGATAAAAAACTTCTCCATCTACTCTCTAGCGAGGAGAAGACAAGTGACGCTTTGCCGGTGCTTATGAAAGAGCTTTTAAAGAAATATCCTCTTAGTTGCATATATTATGTAAAAGGGCCTGGTAGTTTTATGGCTATCAAGATAAGTTATATTTTTTTAAAAACAATTTCCATAAGCTTAGGTGTTCCAATGTACGCCTGTGATGGCTTTGAGGTAAATGAAAACACTCCCATAAAAGCCTTTGGTAAGAGCTATTTTGTAAAAGATGGGGATAATGTAGTTTTAAAAGTATTTGACAAAGAGGTGCAAAATAGTATAAGATTGCCTCAAAATTTAGATAATATACAATATACAAAGGATATAGAGCCTATGTATATTTTGCCTGCCATCTAGGAGACAAGAGTGAAAATAAGAGTACCAGCAACAAGTGCAAATCTTTCTGCAGGATTTGATTGCCTAGGGCTTGCTATAAAGCTTTACAACGAAGTTAGTATAAAGCCTTCATCTTTACAAAGTATTAGTATCAAAGGAGAGGGGAAGGATAACCCTTATATAAAGCGTAAAAATCCCTTTGTTAGTATATTTAATGAAATAACATTAGAGCTTACCGGAGAGCAGAGAAATTATCGCTTTGAATTTATAAATAATATACCTTTTTCAAGGGGACTTGGAAGCTCTTCTGCTGTTATAGTTGGAGCAATTGCAAGTGCTTATGCTATGGCTGGTTTAAAGGTAGATAAACAAAGGGTTTTAAATAGAGCTTTGCTTTATGAAAATCACCCTGACAATATTGCTCCTGCGGTATATGGAGGCTTTACTACTTCGGTTGTGCATGGAAAGCAGGTAATGGTGCAAAAAAAAGAGTTATCAGAGCAAATATGTTGTATTATGGTTGTACCAAATCGTCCTATGTCCACAGCAAAGTCACGCACTCTTTTGCCAAGACAGTATAAGATCAATGATATAGTTTGGAATATTTCCCATAGTTCATTTCTCACAGCGGCTTTTATGAATGAGGATTGGGATTTGCTCAAGGCTGCTGCTCAAGATAGTTTGCATGAAAAAAGGCGAATGGAACAAATGCCAGTTTTATTTGATGTTAGAAAACTTTCTTACGAAAAAGGTGCACTTATGAGCACCCTTTCTGGAAGTGGTTCTAGTTTTTTTAACATGGTTTACAAAAAAGATGCAAAAAGGCTAGAAGACGCCTTAAAAAAGACATTTGAGAACTTTGATATAAAGGTTTGTGAGTTTGATAATGAAGGTTTTTTTATATAAATATGCAAAAAAGCTAAAAAATTTGGTATAATAATGAGAGAATTTAATTATCCCATGCGAATGTGCATAATGTGTAAGGCACGACTTCCTAAAACCAGTCTTTTTAGATATCAAGTAAATCAAGGAAAGATAGTATCTTTTACTGGTAATGGTAGGAGCTTTTATTTTTGTACTCATTGCTTAGATAGTAGTGATAAAAAGATTCAAAAAATACTAAACACAAAAAAATGTATCCAAACAGAAAAGGATTGGGGTAAAAAACTGAAGGAGATAGGGACTCAATGAGCGATAAGGTTAAAATAGCAGACATAGCAAAAGAGCTAGGCTTAACAAACAAAGAGGTAGTAAGCAAGGCAAACGAGATAGGCATAAGCGCAAAGGCCGCAAATAGTTCTGTAACAGAGCAAGACGCGGAAAATCTTATGAATTTCGTATTAACTGGCGCTGTTCCTGATGTGGTTAAGAAAGATAGTGTTAAGGCAAGTGTCAAAAAGGTAGATACTCAGGAAGCAAAAAAAGATAAAAAAGATGAGCCTGCAAAAGAAGAGAAGCCAAAAGAGACTAAAAAAACTTCTACTAAAAAGTCTTCTAAAGAAGAGACAAAAGAGACTAAAAAACAAACAAGCAAAAAAGATTTAAAAGAAGAAGAGAAGCCAAAAGCTAAAGAGATAAAACCTGCTGAAGAAAAAAAAGAAGAAATAAAACCAAAAGAAGCCAAAGAGCCAAAAGTAAAAGAGCCTAAGGTTACAAAAGAAGAGTCTAAAAAAGAAGAAGTGCAAGCTCCACAAAAAGAGTCTTTAGCACAAGCTAGTCTTAAAAATAGACGAGGTAAGATAACCATCATAAAAAAGGCAAAAAAAGTTCAAGCGTCAAGTCCTGTGTCCGATAATTCTCCTAAAATATCATCTCAAGATTTAAAGCGTTCCATACCTTCATCTCTTGAAGCAATGTTTTCAAATACAACTAGTGAAACAAAAAAGAAGAAAAAGCCTAAAAAAACATCTAGCACAAAGCAAAAGTCTGCTCAAAAGATAGACCTTTTAGAGGGTAATTTTAGCGATGATGCATACAGTCAAGAAGAAGAAATGGTGGTTTTACCTGATTTGACATTTGAGCCTGAAAAAGAAGAGCCAAAGCCAGCTTTGAAAAAAAGACAAGATGGTCAGCCTCAATATCGTCAAACAAATCAAGGAAATATGTTTCAAAACCAAGGTGGCATAGGTAGAAGAAGCAGGAAAAAAAGAAGAAAAGTAATTGACAAAGAAGGCAGTGAAGTGGTAACATCCGTTGAGATACCAGAAGAGATAAGAGTTTATGAATTTGCAGAAAAACTCGGAAGACAGTCAAGTGAGATTATATCAAAACTATTTATGCTTGGAATGATGGTTACTAAAAATGACTTTTTAGATAAAGATGCCATAGAGATATTGGCCGAAGAGTTTGAAGTAGAAGTTACTACTGTAAATGTCCAAGAAGAGTTTGACTATGTAAAAGCCTATGAAGAGGAAGGTGATAGTTCAAAACTTGTAACTAGAGCTCCTGTGGTAACCATAATGGGGCATGTTGACCATGGTAAAACTTCTTTGCTTGACTATATAAGAAACTCTCGTGTGGCAGATGGTGAAAGTGGCGGTATCACTCAACACGTTGGCGCGTATATGGTAGAAAAAAATGATAGAAATATTACTTTTATAGACACTCCGGGTCACGAAGCCTTTACTCAAATGAGAGCAAGGGGGGCTGAGGTAACTGATATCGTTGTTGTAGTGGTAGCTGCTGATGATGGAGTTAAGCCTCAAACAAAAGAGGCCATAGACCATGCCAAAGCGGCTGGTGTGCCTATGATAATTGCTGTAAATAAGATCGATAAACCTGCGGCAAATCCTGATATGGTTAAAACTCAACTTTCAGAAATCGAGATACTTCCTACTGATTGGGGCGGGGAGTATGAGTTTGTTCATGTAAGTGCAAAAAGTGGAGAAGGCATAGAAGATTTGCTTGAGATAATACTTTTACAAGCAGATGTTTTAGAGCTTCAAGCAGACCCAAGTAGAGACGCTAAAGCTACAGTTATAGAAAGTTCGCTTGAAAAAGGAAGAGGTTCTGTGGCAACTGTGGTGGTTGAAAATGGAACGCTAAAAGTGGGAGATACTATAGTAGCGGGCGTAGCTTACGGAAAGGTAAGAGCCTTGCTTGATGATAAAGGTAAAAATTTAAAATCAATAAAACCGGGCGAGCCAGGAGTCATAGTAGGTCTTAGTGAAGTGCCTGACGCAGGAGAAACAGTTGTTAAAGTAGCAACTGATAAAGAAGCAAGAGAGTATGCTAAGAAGCGATATGAATATCTTAGACAAAGAGAGCTTTCTCGCTCAACTAAAGTTACCCTTGATGAGCTTAGCGAAAAGATAGCAGAGGGTCAAATTAAAAGTTTACCTGTGATCATAAAAGCAGATGTGGGCGGAAGTTTAGAAGCTATAAAAGCAAGCCTAGAAAAGCTTAAGAATGAAGAGACTAAGGTAAATATCATAAGCAGTGGTGTTGGTGGCATAAGTGAGAGTGATATTACTTTGGCAAGTGCTAGCGAAAACTGCGTGATACTTGGCTTTCATGTAAGACCAACAGGAAGCGTTAAAGAAAAAGCTAAAACCCTTGGTATTGAGATAAAAACATATAATATTATTTATGATTTAATAGACGATGTTAAAGGCCTACTAAGTGGTATGATGAGTCCAATCATACGCGAAGAGAGTATAGGTCAAGCCGAAGTTAGAGAAGTTTTTGTAGTACCAAAAGTTGGCGCAATTGCAGGATGTATCGTTAGCGATGGTAGTATAAATAGAGGTTCCAAGGTAAGACTTATTCGCGAAGGTGTAATCGTATATGAAAGCACTATAAAATCACTCAAGAGATTTAAAGATGATGTTAAAGAGGTGGCAAAAGGCTACGAGTGCGGTATAGGTATAGAGAATTTTGATGATATAAAAGTTGGAGACTACATAGAGAGCTTTAAAGAGGTTGAGGAGCAAGTTAGCTTATGAATGAAGCTATGATAAAACGTCAAAGAACAGCTAGTATCTTAAAAGAACTCATTCCTGAGATGCTATCTTCGCTTAGCGATAGCGAGCTTGCTGGACTTTGCGTAACTGATGTGGAGTGTTCAAGGGGAAGGTATGATGCAAGAGTTTATCTTGATAAAATGGCTTATACCCCTAGTGAGCAAAGAGATATCATATCTAGGCTAAAAAAAGTGTCAAGGCATTTGCAAAATCAATGTGCCATAGCTGAAGGTTGGTACAGAGCTCCAAAATTTCACTTTGAGTTTGATGAGCAACTAGAGAAACAAAACCGTATTGAGGACTTGTTTAGGCAAGTTGAAGATGAGTTAAAAAAGGCGAAAAATTGATAGAAGATACTCTAAAGCAGATTATAGAAAATGAGGGTGCAACTTTTTATGATACGCAAATAGCAAATGAAAATGGCTCAAATATTTATAGAGTTTTTATAACCCACAAAGATGGGGTTAGTCTTGACCTTTGTGCTAAAATTTCAAATATCATATCTCCTATACTAGATACCGAGCCTCCTATAAAAGGGCAGTATTTTTTAGAGGTTAGCTCGCCCGGTCTTGAAAGAAAGCTAAGTAAGCCTAGCCATTTTATAAACTCCCTAGAAGAGTTTGTAAGAGTAGAGCTGCATAGTGCAGATAAAATAGAGGGCAAGATGATAAAAGCTAGCGAAGAGTCTTTTACACTCGAAGAAGCAGACGGAGAAAAGGTTAAGATAAAATATGAGGATATATTGAAGGCTAAAACCTTTGTTCAATGGTAATAGACGATAAATTCTATCTAAACCTTGCCATAGATGAGGCTTGGAAATATCAAATTCTTACCTATCCAAATCCTGCCGTTGGATGTGCGATAGTAAGTCAAAGCGGAGAACTTTTAGCTGTTTGCTCCCATAAAAAAGCTGGTTATGCCCATGCTGAACTTCGTGCTACAAAGAAAGCTTTAAAAAAGCTAAATCCTAAGTTAAAATTGCCAAAAGAACCCCATAAATTGCATGATTTTATACTAAAAAATCATCTCCATCTACTCAAGGATTCTACTTACTATGTTACCCTAGAGCCTTGTTCCCATAGTGGCAAGACTCCATCTTGTGCTGTTTTATTAAAAAACCTTGGTGTAAAAAAGGTATTTATCGGATATAAGGATATAAATAAAAAAGCAAGTGGTGGGGCTAAAATGCTAAAAAAAGCTGGCATCGATGTACATTGGGCAAAATCAGAGTTAAAGCAACGATGCTATGAACTTTTAGAGCCATTTTTAATGTGGCAAAAAGATGGCTTTAGTTTTTATAAGCTAGCAATGGGACTAAATGGGGTAGTAGATGGAGGCATTATAAGTTCTAAAAAATCCCGAATCTTGGTGCATAAGCTAAGGGATAGGTGTGAACTTTTAAGCATTGGTGGAAACACAGTTAGAATTGATAGACCAAAGCTTGATGCTAGATACTGCAAAGGAAAAGCTCCTGACGTTTTTATATACTCAAGAAAACAAAAATTTGATAAAACCATACCTTTGTTTAATGTAAAATCTCGCAAGGTTTTTATAGGCGATAGCTTTACTCAGCTTAAAGATTATAAACTAACGATGATAGAGGGTGGAGAAGGAATGCTAAGGGCTTTGCCAAAAGAGGTAAAGCATTTGCTTTTGTTCCAATCTCCAAATTTTTTAGAGGGTAAAAATATTGAAGCAAGTTTGCATTTAAAACTGCTTTGGCAAGGTAAAATAGGAAAGGATAGATATGGATGGTACAAAAGAAAATAATTCACTTATGGGATATAAAAATATAAAAATAGCTATTTATATATTTTATATCACGCAAATTTTTATATTTATAAGAGGATTAGTGCAAGTATATGGCTATGATTTTGTAAGTCTGTTTGCTCTTTATGTTCCAAATATGGGTCAGATTTTAAGTAAAGCTCAAGTGGTAGAGTTGAGTTTTTATATGATGATATATGCTTATTTTGTAGTATTTATCAGCTTTTTTAGTATGGTTTTTATCGTCTATAAAACTTCCCAAGGACGACAATGGGCTAAAGTGCTTTTAGTAGTATCTTGCTTGTTGTCTTATATATTTATCTTAATTTCGGGTATATATACCTTTTTTGTTTTACAAAAGAGTTTGGGAGCATTTTTTATATTTAGTGTTTTTGTATCATTTATTGAAATATACGCTTTAGTCTTGCTTTTAGATAAAAAAACCACTCATCTTTTTAAATGATTATAATATCTCATGGAGGGTGGTTGCCTCCTCCATCCACTCGGCTAGCTCGTCCCATTTGTCATCTTTTATGAGCTGTTTTGAGTGGCTTATCTCTTTTTCAAAAAGGTCTATGGCTTTTATGAGGTTTTCTTTATTTTGTTTAAAGATATCACTCCACATTTTTGGCGAAGATTTGGCTATCCTACTCATTGACTTAAAGCCACCTCCTGCAAGGATAAGTATACTTTTTGGGTCTTCTTGCCCGATTACACTTTTTGCTAAAGCATAGCTTATGGCGTGGGGAAGGTGAGATATAAAAGAGGCATGTATATCATGTTCGTGCGCGTCCATAAAAAAGATTTTCATACCTATGTGTGAAAAAAGCTGTATTGCTCTTTGCTTATGTAAGTCTCCACTTTCATCTAAACCACAAAATACCATAATAGCATCTTTATAAAGCCCATCGTGTGCAGCACTTGGTCCAAACTTTTCTGTTCCTGTCATGGGGTGACCTGCTACAAAATTTTCCCTAATAGATGCTGGAATTGAAGAGATTATTTGTTCCTTTGTGCTTCCAAGGTCGATGATGGTGGTATTTTTATTTATGTTTTTTAGTTTTTGAAGAGTTGCTATAATGGCTTCAACAGGAATAGCCAAGATAATAACATCACTACTTTTAAGCTCCTCAAAGCTTACTATTTCATCTACTAGTTTTAGTTCAAGTGCTTGTTCGCAGTGGGAGAGATTGTTATCATAGCCTAAAACTTTTGATACTAATTTTGTTTTTTTAAGTGAAATTCCTAAAGAACCACCCATTAGTCCTAAGCCTATTATAGATACTTTCATTTCTTGCCTTTTAAAAAATTTTATCTCATTTTACGCCAAATTAAATATGAAAATGGTATTATATCCTTTTTTAAATAAACTTTATTTGATAGGAATATAAAATGATAAAAAAAATCCTTTTTGCTTTGCCGGCTTTTTTGGCACCATTTGCATGTGCTCAGCCAGTTAAATCAGTAACCTTCAATGGCTTATTGCATTTATCTCCACAGATTGCTAAGGAGATATCTGGTATCAAAGTTGGTCAAGAGTTTAACTATGAAGTTGGAGATAGGGCGATTAAAAAACTTTTTAGACAAGGTTATTTTAAAGATATTTGGATAGAAGAAGATAATGGAAATATTATAGTAAATGTTCAAGAAAAACCGACTATAGCTCTTATAGAAATAAGCGGAGTAAGCGAGGATGATGAGAAAAACATCAAAAGCATACTTGGTATAAATAAGGGAATGGTTTACGATAAGAGTATTATAAAAGTTGCAAAGACTAGAATAGTAAAGTTTTATGAGGCAAAGGGTTATTTTGATACTATAGTTGTTGAAGAATCTAAGCCTTTAAGCAAAGAAGAAACAAGTCTAAAGACGGTGTTTAGAGTAAATAGGGGTGAAAATATTATTATTCGCTCTGTAAAACTTTCAGGAGCCGAAGCATTGGATTATGGCGATGTTGAGCCTGCTGTGGTAAACAAAGAAAGAGAATTGTTCGGTTGGATGTGGGGATTAAATGATGGTAAATTTAAGCCCGAGGGCTTATTGGGAGATCCAGAGAGAATAAAAGATGAATACTTAAAAAGAGGTTACCTAGACGCTACTGTGAGCAATCCATTTTTGAGATTGTATTATGACACTTATGATGCAAATATTATTTATAAAGTTGATGAAGGTCAAAGATATAAAGTAAGTTCAATAGATATACTCATGCCCGATGATTTATATGATGTTGAAGAGCTAAAAGACGATTTGCTTTTAGAAGAGGGAGATGTATTTAACGTAGATAAGCTTAGAAGAGATATGGAAGGTATGGAGACTAAGATAGCTGACCTTGGTTATGCTTTTGTAAAAGTAGTACCTGATGTAAGGCAAGATAAAGAGAATGCCGAAGTTAGCATCGTTTATAGCATAATACCAAACCAAAAGGTTACTATACGTAAGGTTGTTATAGGCGGAAATACAAGAACAGCTGACCACGTTGTAAGAAGAGATTTGTATCTTAGCGAGGGAGAGCTTTATAGTAGAACTGATTTGGTGGACACAAAAGACACTCTAAAAAGAACAGGTTATTTTGATGATGTTAATATAGAAGAAAAAAGAGTAAGCGACAATGAGATTGACCTACTAGTAACTGTAAAAGAAGCTCCTACTGGCTCTATAAAAGGTGGAGTGGGGTATGGTTCAACACAAGGTCTTATGTTTGATGTTGGAGTAAATGATAAAAATATATTTGGCTCTGGCATGATAGGAAGTGCTTATGTTAGTAAATCAGATGATGAGCTTTCTGGAAAACTTAGTTTAACAAACCCTAGGATATTTGATTCTGCTTATAGCCTAGGAGGAAGTATGTATGCTCAAGATAATGACTGGAAGTCATACGATGAAAGAGTATATGGGGCCTCTTTAACTTTGGGTAGAAAAATAGGTAGAAATACAAATGTATCCTTGGGTTATGTTTTGCAAAAAACTGATTTGAAAAATTTAAATGACAATCTAAAGGCAATAGGATATGAAGAGGGTAGTACTATAAAAAGCGCTTTAACTCCAAGCATAGTATATGATAGTACCGATGATTATTATTTAGCTAGAAGAGGTATAATAGCAAGTAGCTCCTTCGAATACGCTGGTATAGGAGGGGATGAAAAATTTGCAAAGAGTATTAGTGCTTTTAGATATTATTACGGACTAAAAGATGATATAGGTTATGATATTATACTAAGATATAAAGCACGACTTAGATTTGCTTGGGATAGAGGCTTTTTGCCAGTTAATGAAAGATTGTATCTTGGTGGATTAGGAAGTGTTAGGGGGTATGATTCAAGAAGTATAGGCCCAAAGAGAAATGGTTATGAGTTTGGTGGAACAAGGTCTTTTAATAACTCTATAGAAGCTAGTTTTCCTCTTATAGACCGTATTAATATGAGGTGGGCTCTTTTTTATGATTATGGAATGATTGGAATCGATAAATTCAATGAATATAAAAGATCTTCTGCGGGAGCAACTTTAGAGTGGATATCTCCACTTGGTGCTATAAACTTGATATTTGCTAAGCCAATAGACGATAAACCTGGTGATGATACAAGTAGCTTTGAATTTAGTATAGGAAGACAGTTTTAATACTTAGAGCTTTTAGGGCTTAGCCTTAAAAGCTCTTTTGACCCTGCGCCGTTTTAAATATAATTGCAAATGAACTTGGTTTTATAAGTTTTTTTGTTGCCTCTTTGCAAAGATACATTTTATTTTTACTATATATATAAAGAGTGCTATTTTTGTACTCAAATTCACACTTTTCTTGAGCTAGATTTAGATTTAGATTTTTAGACAAAGAGAGTATAAAACTAAGCCAGTTTACCACTTCATTGTCTGGTAGCAAGGCGTCAAACTCTTCTAAATCATGTGACTTTGGTAGTTTTTTTGTATTTGATTTTATAAGCAGGGCTATAAGCATTTTTTGTTTGTGAGTAAATCCAAAATTTAGGTTATTTAAAATAAAATGATAACCATGATGATGGTATTGGTAAAAACTAAGTGCTTGACCTATATTGTAAAGCTTTGCTGCGACTTTTAACTCATATTTATAGTCATCATCTATATTGTGCATTGGTTTTAATACATCAAATAGTTCTAATGCGGTTTTGGCTACGTAGCTATTGTCTTTAGGGCTTTTTACAAATCTATCTGTAAGACTTTTTATACTTGGGTTAAAATTTTTTGGAAAAGTATAGTTTTGCGACTTTAATAAATCGCAAAGATATACTCCTTCTCTCACTCCAGCCCCGCTTGTTATAACGCTTGTGGCATTAAGATTTTGAATGAGGCTGTAAAATATTGCTGAGCCTTCTCGTATGGTATCGTATCTATCTTTTTTTATTTGAAAGTTTTTTAGTTTTAGTATGCTTGAACTTGCTATTTGATGTATAAGTTCCTTGTATTGAGCTATATCATAACTAAAGCCATGGACGGTTTGAAGAGGGTGATTTTTTAGTTGCATAACTGAAGCACTAAGTGCCCTTAGTGTTCCACCTATGGCTATGATGTTTGGGGAGTGAAAGAGAGGTGAAATTTTAGATACAGCTTCTTGTATGTAAGATTTTAGCTCCTCAACATCTCTTTTTTTGTCAAAAAACAACTCTTTTAATCTAACTGTGCCAATATTAAGCGATATAGTATGAACAACTCTTCCATCTACTATCTTTGCAAGCTCAGTTGAGCCTCCGCCAATATCGATAGTTGTAGCATTTTTTAAAGGGTATAATAAGTTCGCTCCAGCAACACCTCCATAAAAAGCCTCTTTTTTTCCATCTATTATCCTTATATCTATGCCAAGCTCTTTTTTTGCTCTGCTTGTAAACTCTTTTGAGTTTGGGGCGTCTCTGAGGGCAGATGTGGCAACGCATATAATTTTTTTAGATTTTAACTTTTTTGATATAAGCATAAAGTCTCTTAAGCCCTCTAATGCTCTTTGCATTGGTTCACTTTGGAGCACACCACCATTTTCATAGGCTCCTTGCCCAATTCGTACCTTTATCTTTGTTTCTCTTATTAGATGAAATCCAAAACGGCTAGTTTTTTCAAATACGGCCATTCTTGCAGAGTTTGAGCCTATGTCTATGATAGATGTTATTTTAGCCACTATATTTCACTTGCTATATGTTGATATTTTAGATTAAGTTCTTCAAAACTTTCTACATTGTCTGGGTCGGGAACAATTGAGTCAACCGGACACACAGAGAGACAAAAAGGCTCATCATAAAAGCCAACGCATTCAGTGCAAGCATCAGGGTCTATAAGATAGATAGGGTCTGATTCTTCTATTGCCCCGCTTGGACATTCTTCTCTACAAGCATCACACGCTATACACTCATCATTAATCATTAAAGACATATTTTTCCTTCTGGTTAAAATCAATGTATCTTATACACTAAAATTACTTTGAAAAATCTTATAAAGTCTTAGAGCGTGGTATAAAAAGAGTGGCAACAACTCCGCTTCTATCTTCTCTGTTTTTGACGCTAATATTTGCATTTAATGCTTGAGCTGCACCTTTGGCTAAAAATAAGCCTAGTCCAACTCCGCCTTGATCTCCGTAGCGTTTAAAGGGAGCAAATATATCCATATCATCTTTTAGCCCACATCCGTTGTCTATAACTTCGATTTTATAACCTTCATCATTTCCTATTGTTTTTATGGTTATTGTGCCATTTTCAGGGGAAAATTTTATAGCATTTTGAACAAAATTTTGCAACACATGAAGCACTAATGTTGGCTGGGTTAATGTAGGAAAAGCACGTGGTCGTATGTCAAGCTCTAGGTTTTTATTTTTTTGATTAGCTAATATTTTAAAGTTATTGGATTTTTCTTTTATAAAGGTAACAAGGTCGACTACTTCAGGAGGATTTAGTTGTTCCCCTTCTTGTCTTCCTATGTTTAGTATAGCACTTATCATTTGGTTCATTTCGTCAATAGAGTCAATATTTTGCTGTATAACGCTTTTATAATACTTATCATCTCTTGATTTAAGAAGGGTTACTTCATTTTTTGTTTTCATAACGGCTAAAGGGGTTTTAAGCTCATGGGCTATGCCTATAAAAAGCTCAGTTCGGTAGTGTATAAAGGTTTGAACTCTGTCGATTAGTCTATTTAAACTACTAGCTAATGGAGTGAACTCTTCGGGCATATTCTTTGTATCAACATGGCTTAGATGCTTTTCATTCATTTTTGCAAGTTTTGAGCCAAGTGTTTTTATAGGAATTAAAATTACTCTAGATAGATAAAATGAGAAAAATATAATGCCCATAATAGCAAAAAGATTAACCAATAAAATATTTTTAAGTATTTTGTTTAGGATTTTATTGGCGTGATTTATTCGCTGTTTTATGATTACATGATAGCTAGGATTTGAACTTAGTGGAGAATCTAGCACAAGATATATATCTTTACTCTTTTTTACGGTTTTAAATTCTTTGCTTAGTTTTTTATCTGTATTTTTTCGTATAGATATATCGTAACTGTGACCAGGAAGATATTCTATATAATCTCTAGGTTTAATGTCTTGTGGTTTCAGATTTATGCTTTGAACTTTTAATTCCATCTCTTGAGTTAGAGATGAATATATGGTGTTTTTAATGTAGTGATATAGGATAAATGAAAAGATTCCAACTAGAGCCAAACTCGTGGCAACTAGTTGGAGTATAAATTTACCCCTTATGCTTTTTTGGGATAACAAAATCTATAGCCTCTTCTTCTAACTGTCTCTATTGTAGAGATGTTTAAAGGCTTGTCCATCTTTTGTCTTATTTGATTTATAGCTACTTCTATAACATTTGGTGTTACAAGCTCGGGCTCTTCCCAAATAGCGTCTAAAAGTTGCTCTTTTGATACAATTTGATCACTATGGCGTGCAAGGTGTGTTAATACCTCAAAAGGCTTACCTTTAAGCTCTATGTCTTGACCTTTGTATGTGATTTTTTCTTCATCAGGGTCGATAGTAAGGTCGTCTATTTTTATAACATTTGTTCCACCAAAACGTAATCTCGCTTCTATTCTAGCTACCAATATGTCAAAATCAAATGGCTTTTTGATGTAGTCATCTGCTCCAGCCCTTAAAGCTTTAATTTCACTAGCTTTGTCATCTTTAGCGGAGATAACCACTACAGATGTTCTAGGGGATTTTTGCTTTATGATGTTTATAAGATCAACTCCATCTCCATCAGGAAGCATCCAGTCTGTTAGTACTAGGTCGTAATTTCTTATGCCCACATAGTACTCAGCGTCTTTAAAATTTTCAGAACTGTCAGTTTGATAGCTAAATTCTTGCAGCCCTTCTGCTATGGTTTTATTTAGTGTAACTTCATCTTCAACGATAAGTATTCTCATTATATTTCCTTAAGTATAAATTAAAAGCAGATTGTATCATATTTTAAGCAAGATTTCAAGTTATTTTAATAAAAAATTAATATTTCTTGTTTAGACCAACACCAACAATACAATTTTTTAGGGCTTGAGGCTTATATATATTTAGCTTTATTTTTTTAATATCTGGGTAGTTCTTTTTGAGTTCTTTTTGAGTAAAAACCAAAGATTCCTCTATAGTGTAAAATCTTTTTTGCTTAAAAATTTTCTTTATATCCCTTGCAACTTTAGCATAATTTATACTCATTTTTTCGCCATCAAAATTAAAAGTAGCATCAATCAGCACTTTTTGCTTTTTTATTCTCTCATGGGGCAAGATACCTATAATACACTTAAAAGATAGTTGCTTTATAAAGATTTTCATACTACCTTTTTTTCCTCACCTTTTAAAAGTCTAACAATATTTGGAATATGCTTATATGCTATGATAATAGCTATGATAATAAGTGGAGCATGGTCAGTATTTGGATGTATGATAAAAGAGCTCACAATAAGTGCCAATAGTGCTCCAAGAGAAGATAGCGAAGAGATTTTAAGCCCCTTTGCTAGCACAAACCAAACACCAAGGGCGATGAGTATTTCAATGGGTAAAAACCATGCGATTACACCAGCTCCTGTGGCTACACCTTTTCCGCCTTCAAATTTTAAGTAAGGACTGAAACAGTGACCAAGTACGGCAAATACACCAACTCCCCATTGCGTAGCCTCGCTAAGTCCAACAAGATAAGTTAAAATGATAACCACAAGACCTTTGAGAGCATCTAAAACCACTGTAGATATGGCTAGTTTTTTGGCTAGTTTTGGATTTTGTTTTTTTATCACTCTAAGTACATTTGTGCCACCTATGCTTTTGCTTCCAGACTCTCTTATGTCGATTTTAGTAACATACTTAGCCAAAAGTAAACCAAAGGGTATTCCACCCATAAGATAAGCCATAAGATAAAATAGCACATTTATATTTGAAAACATTTCAAAGATGGAGTTTAAAAGCCACATATTTTTCCTTTAAATTTAAAAGGATGATTTTAGCAAAAGTTTCTTTAACCTATATTTAATCTATATTTAGATAAAATCCACTCCTTAATGCCTATAGAGCTTGACAAATCTCTAAATAAGAGTGCTTTTGGGTAATCCAAATAAGAAGGATTAATCACATGTATGCGATTATCAAAAACGGCGGTAAGCAGTATAAAGTTAGCGAGGGCGATTTTTTAAAACTAGACAAAATCGATGCCGAGCCAAAAAGTAAGATAGAAGTTACAGAAGTTTTGGCTGTATCTGATAAAGAGCTAAAAGTTGGAGCCCCTTTCGTAGATGGAGCAAAAGTTGAGCTTGAGGTTATCACTTCAGGAAGAGACAAAAAAGTTATCATCTATAAGAAGAGAAGAAGAAAAGACTCAAAGTTAAAGCGTGGTTTTAGACGCTCTTTCACTCAAGTTAGAGTTACAAAGATAGTAGGATAAGGAGAAAAGATGGCACATAAGAAAGGTCAAGGTAGTACCCAGAATAACCGAGATTCCGCTGGACGAAGACTTGGTGTTAAAAAATTTGGTGGCGAGTTCGTTAGAGCTGGAAATATCATTATCCGCCAAAGAGGAACAAAAGTTCACACAGGTAACAATGTAGGTATCGGCACAGACCATACTATATATGCCCTTATAGACGGACATGTAAAGTTTGAAAGAAAAGATAAAAACAGAAATAAAGTTTCAGTTTATCCTGCATAACCCCAATGAGTAGATGGAGATTTCTCCATCTACTATACTTTTTTAAAACCCCCAAGGAATTTCACAATGTTTATAGACCATGTAAGTTTGACTCTTAGTAGCGGAAAAGGTGGAGCTGGAGCAGTTTCTTTTCGCAGGGAAAAGCATGTCATCATGGGAGGCCCTGATGGTGGAGATGGTGGAAGAGGTGGTGATGTTTACTTCTTGGTGGATAACAATACCCACACACTTTCATCATTTAAAGGCAAAAATCATCTAAAAGCACAAAATGGAAGACCTGGCGAGGGAAGAAAAAAGTACGGTAAAAAGGGAGAAGATTTGGTGGTAGTAGTACCGCCGGGCACTCAAGTTATCAACGAAGATAGTAAAGAGGTTTTATTTGACCTGACAAAAGAGGGCGAGAAGGTGCTTTTTTTAAAAGGCGGACTTGGCGGACTTGGCAATACTCACTTTAAGGGCCCTACAAATCAACGTCCAAGTTATGCACAGCCTGGAAAAGAAGGAAAGAGTGTACTAGTTAGACTTGAATTAAAACTCATCGCCGATGTGGGACTTGTAGGTTTTCCAAATGTTGGAAAATCAACCCTTATTAGCACCCTTTCAAACGCAACTCCTGAGATTGCAAATTATGAATTTACTACCATTACTCCAAAACTTGGCATTGTTGACGCTGGGGAGTACAATAGCTTTATAATGGCAGATATTCCTGGTATCATAGATGGAGCAAGTGAGGGAAAGGGTTTGGGTTTACAGTTTTTAAGGCACATTCAAAGAAATAGAGTACTACTTTTTATGGTAGATTTAGCTCATTATGAGAGCTTGCAAACTCAGTATGAGACTTTAAAAAAAGAGCTTAAAAAATTTTCATCTGAGCTTTACGAAAAACCATTTGCTATAGCATTGACAAGATTTGATGCGGCTAGTGAAGCAGACGAGAAGATAGCAGAATTTTTAGAATTTTTAAAACTGCAACCAAGCGAAGAAAAGTTTGGAGCAGACAAGAGTATAAAGTGCTATTTTGCTGATGATGAGTTTGGGCTAAAAGCAAGTAGCGATGAGCCTTTGTTTGTTCTTCCTATATCGTCAGTTACAAAAACAAACCTTGAAGCTTTAAAATTTGCATTAAATGAAGCTGTGTTAAATAAGTGATGCAATTTTAAAACCAAAGATAATACTTGAGTAAAAAATAAAAAAATAGTTTAAAATCAAGATATTTTTATCGTTTTTTTCCTATAATATTTTAATGAAAAATCAAAATATTAAAAAAAGAGTTGTGGTAAAAGTCGGCACTCATGTGTTAAGCGAAAATGGTAAGCTTTGTAAAAAACGCTTTAAGGCTTTGTGTGAATTTTTAGCAAAACTTTCAAACAAAAACGAAGTTATTTTAGTTAGTTCAGCGGCCATAGTTTCTGGTTACTCGAAGATAAAATTAGATAAGTCTATACTGAGCAATCGTCAGGCTCTAGCTGCGGTTGGACAGCCGGTTTTGATGCGAACTTATGCAAAATACTTAAAAAAATATAGTAAATTATCAGCTCAAATACTCCTAAGTGGTCACGACTTTGACTCAAGAAGAGCAACCAAAAAGGCAAAAACTGCCATAGATTCTCTTTTAAAAAACAACATTATACCTATAGTTAATGAAAATGACGCAACAGCAACTGAAGAGATAGTTTTTGGAGATAATGACCAGCTTTCATCTAGGGTGGCATATTATTTTGGAGCAAATATGCTTGTTATTTTAAGTGATATTGATGGATACTATGATAAAGACCCTAGAAAATACAGTAATGCAAAAGTGCAAAAGCTTGTTTGCAATATAAAAGATGAGCAACTGTCTTTGCCAAAAGAAGCAGGCAGTGAGTTTGGCACAGGCGGTATAGTGACAAAATTGAAGGCTGCTAGCTATTTGTTACAAAGGGATAAAAAAATGTTTCTAACTAGCGGGTTTGATTTAGATGACGCAAAGAGTTTTTTGTTAAAAAAAATCCACAAAGGTGGAACTTTGTTTTCTAAGGAGGGTAGATGAGAATAGTTTTTATGGGAACTCCAAGCTATGCAACGGAGATTTTAAATAGTCTTTTAGAAGATGAGGCTTTTGAGGTGGTAGCTCTTTTTACGCAAGCCGATAAGCCAGTGGGTAGAAAAAAAGTTTTAACCCCGCCTCATATAAAAGCCTATGCATTACAAAGAGGGTGTTCTTTTCCTATTTTTCAACCAAAAAATTTACGAGGAGAGGAGACAGAAAAGCAGATACGAGAGCTTAAACCTGATTTTATAGTAGTTGCGGCCTATGGTCAAATACTGCCTAAAAATATATTAGATATTTGCCCTTGCATCAACTTACACGCTTCTATTTTGCCAAAATATCGTGGAGCTAGTCCTATACAGTCAGCCATATTAAACGGTGATAAGCAAACCGGTGTTACTTCTATGTTGATGGATGAAGGGCTTGATACAGGAGATATTTTAAAAATATCCAAAACCCCGATACTTCCCACAACAAATTCATCTGAACTTTTTGAAACTCTTTCTGGTTTAGCGGCTGACTTGACTGTGAAAACACTAAAAGAGTTTAAAAGCTTAAGTCCCATAAAACAAGACAATTCTAAGCATACTAAATGTGCCAAGATAGGTAAAGTAGATGGAGAAGTAGATGTGCTTAGTGTGGAGGCTTTGCAAATATATCGTAAATATTTAGCATTTACTCCTTGGCCAGGTATATTTTTGCCAAATGGATTAAAGCTTATTGATGTTGAACTAAGAGATGAAGAGGCTGTTTATGAGGCTGGCTCCATAGTAAGTATTGGTAAAGATGGTTTTGAACTTGCAACTAAAAAAGGGACACTTTTTGTATCTAGTGTTCAGCCTCCTACAAAAAAAGTAATGAGTGCATATTCGTATATTCAAGGGGCTAGGAAAAATGTTAAAGATAGATTATATTGAACGCTGCGCTTCTACTCATAAGCACTTAGTAGATGGAGTTCGAAATAAAGATGTAAAAGCTCCTTTTTTGTTATATACCAATGAACAATTTGATGGCATAGGAAGCAGAGAAAATCATTGGCTAGGAGAGAGAGGGAATCTCTATATGAGTTTTTGTATCGACGAAAAAAATATATCAAAAGATATTCCTGCTCCTTCTATTTGTATATATTATGCTGTTATAATGCAAGATATTTTATTATCCAAAGGCTCTAAAGTATGGCTTAAGTGGCCAAATGATTTTTATGTGGAAGAAAAAAAAATAGGTGGCATTATGACGAGTAAAGTAAAAGATATTTATATAGTATCTATGGGTATAAATCTTCTATCTTCACCCCAAGAATTCGGCACTTTAGACATCAGCATAAGCAACCATGAGCTAGTGTCACTTTTTTGTAAAGAGCTTGAAAAAAATATTTCATGGAAGCAAGTTTTTAGCAAATTTAAGATACAATTCCAAAACAGTAGAAACAAAACTTTCCACCTAGGAGATAAAACTTATTCTTTAGGTGATGCAAAGTTATGCGAAGATGGCTCTATTATAATAAACGGAGAAAAGGTATATAATTTAAGATGAGTGAGATAATTTCAATAGCCAACCAAAAAGGCGGAGTTGGCAAAACTACCACGGCGGTGAACCTAGCTGCCTCCTTGGCAGTAGAGGAGAAGAGGGTTCTTCTTATCGATATCGACCCTCAAGCCAATGCTACCACAGGGCTTGGTTTTAAAAGAAGTGAGTATGAATTTAATATATATCATGTACTAATTGGCAGAAAAAAGTTGTCACAGATCATACTAAAAACCTCTTTACCTACCCTTGACTTAGCACCGGCAAATATATCTCTTGTGGGTTTGGAAAAAGAGTTTTACGATAACGAAACCAAGGGCAGAGAGTTAATACTTAAAAAGAAAATACAAGAGATCGAGGATAAATATGATTATATCATAATAGACTCACCTCCAGCACTAGGAAGCGTAACCATAAATGCTCTAAGTGCTTCAACTTCAGTGATTATCCCTATTCAGTGTGAGTTTTTTGCTCTTGAGGGTTTGGCACAGCTTTTAAATACTATAACCCTTGTGAGAAAAACCATAAATCCACATCTTGAAATCAAGGGATTCTTACCTACTATGTATAGTAGTCAAAACAATCTTTCAAAGCAGGTTTTTGCTGATTTAAAACAGCATTTTAAAAAGAAGCTATTTATGGATAAAAATAGTTCTTTTGTGGTAATTCCAAGAAATGTAAAGCTAGCTGAGAGTCCAAGTTTTGGTAAGCCTATAGTGCTTTATGATGTAAAATCTCCTGGCTCTATTGCCTACCAAGATTTAGCATATTCTATATTAGCGAGTTAGTCATGGCAAAAAAAGCATTAGGAAGAGGAATTAACGCAATATTTGAGGATGTGGAAGAGAGCTATAACAAAGAGCTTGAGCATTCTGGCTCAAAAAGAGATATAGTAAAAGAACTTGATGTAGATAAAATATCTCCCAACCCTTATCAACCTAGGGTGGTTTTTGATGAAAAGGCTCTTAAAGAACTTTCTTTGTCTATTAAAAACCATGGATTACTTCAACCTATCATCGTTTATGAAAAAGATGAAGAGTATATTCTTTTAGCAGGAGAGCGAAGGCTAAGGGCTAGTAAACTTGCTAAGATTAAAAAGATTAAAGCTATAGTAGCTGATATAAAATCTAAAAATCTACGAGAACTTGCTTTAATAGAAAATATTCAAAGACAAGATTTAAACCCAATCGAACTTGCAAACTCCTATAAAGAGCTTATAGAAGAGTATAAGATAACCCAAGAGGGTCTTTCTGGTATTATCCATAAAAGTAGAACACAGATAACAAATACTTTAAGATTATTGTCCTTAAATGAAGACACTCAGGGTTTTATATGTGAAGGTAAGCTATCTCAAGGTCATGCAAAGATTTTGGTTGGATTAGAAAAGTATGATGAAAAGACAGTAGTCAACACCATAATAGGTCAAAAACTTAGTGTTAGAGAAGCAGAAAATCTAGTTAAAAATCTAAAGGCAAACAAACAGACTCCTAAAGAAGTATCAAAAGAAAAAGAGAGTTTTGATCTTGAGGATGCAAAAAGATGTTTAGAAGAGTTTAATCTTCCTGTAAAGATAAAGAAAAACTCTATAGTATTAGACTTCAAAAGCAAAAAACAGGTGGATGAGTTTATAAAAATAATAAGCAAGAAGTAAGAGATTTAATCTTATTTTTTATATTGTTATGGTAAAATCAGCCACTTTTATAAAAACGTTTTAAAAAATAAACAAAAGGAGTTAGGCGATATGTTGGATATAAGCCCTATGTTGCTGCTATTTACTGCGGTTGTCTTTTTGACTTTATTAATATTTTTAAATAAAGTCCTGTATAAGCCTCTTTTAGAATATATGGAAAATAGAGAAAATTTTCTTAATAAAAACAAGCAAAGCATAAGTAAAAATGAAGATGATTTGCTAAAGTATGAAGAGGAAGCAAAGGATATCATCCTAGAAGCAAAAGCCGAGGCTCTAAAGCGTAGAAATGAGGCACTAGATGATACTAAAAAAGATATTGCTAGTAGATTAGAAGAAAAAAGAGCTCTTTTAGAAGAAGAGTATGTGGAGTTTTCTAAGAAATTAGAAGATGAAAAAAATGAGTTGAAAAATGGACTTTTAGCTCAAATGCCTTTATTTAAAGAAGGCATTAAAGCAAAACTTAGCCAACTATAAGGAGAATATATGATTTGGCGTTATATGTTTATTTTGTTTCTTCCAATGATGGCTTTTGCTAGCGATGGAAGCAATTATGACATACTAGAGAGAGCTTTAAACTTTGCTTTATTTGCTGGTCTTTTGTATTGGCTTTTGAAGGATAAGATTGTAAAAGCTCATGAAGATAGAATATCTTCTATAGCCGATAAATTAGAGCAAATGCAAACAGCTTTAAAAGATTCTGCTAGAAAAAAAGAGCTTGCAAAGCAAAAGGTTGAAGCAGCTAAAGAGAGTGCGAAATCTATCGCTTCTGTTTCTAAAAAAGAGACAGAACTTTTGATAAAAAAGATGAACGAAGATGTGGAGATTGATTTAGCCAATCTTGAAAAATCATATCAAGAGAAAATTCTCGTAGAAAGAAGACGTATGAGACGAGATGTTATCTCAGAGATTTTAAACGAAATGTTTGAAGGCTCTTCACTAGATATCAATAAAGAAGAATTTGTTAATATTATTCTTAAGAAGGTTGCCTAATGAAAGATTCGATAACAAAAAGATATGTAAAAGCAATTATGGAGAGTTTTGAAGGCAAGTCTTTAGAAGCATTTATGAAGTTCTGTGGAAATCTAAACTCTTTATATAGTATGGATAAATTTATAACCATACTTCAGTCCCCTGATGTTGCAAAAGAGAAAAAGCTTGAGCTTGTACTTTTAGACAACAAAGATAAAAAAATCCAAAATCTCATGAAAATTTTAAGTGAAAATGACAGACTTTTAATGATTCCAAGCATATATGAAGAGCTTAAAAGTCAAGTTTCACAGCAGAAAAATATATATGAGGGAGAGGTATTTTCTGACTGGAAGATTAGTAAAGAACAATTGGGTAAACTTGAAGAGGGTTTTAGTAAAAAGTTTGGTGCAACAGTGAAGCTAAATGCTACAAAATGCGATTATCCGGGATTGAAAATCTCAGTAGATTCGTTGGGCGTAGAGGCTAGTTTTTCAGTTGAAAGATTGAAAGCTCAAATAGCAGAGCATATTTTAAAAGCAATATAAAAGCTAATTAAGGAGAAATGAGTGGCTACTAAGATTAAAGCTGATGAGATTAGCGCGATTATAAAAGAGCGTATAGAAAATTTTGATTTAAGTGTAGATGTTGAAGAGACTGGTAAGGTTATTTCAACTGCAGATGGTATCGCTAATGTTTATGGACTTAAAAATGTCATGGCTGGCGAGATGGTCGAGTTTGAAAACGGCGAAAAAGGTATGGCGCTAAACCTTGAAGAGTCAAGTGTTGGTGTGGTTATACTAGGAAACGGTGTAGATATAGCTGAAGGTGCTAGCGTAAAAAGACTTGGCAGACTTTTAAAAGTTCCTGTCGGTGACTCTTTGATAGGAAGAGTTGTAAACCCACTTGGAGAGCCAATAGACGCTAAGGGTCCAATTGAAGCAAAAGAGACAAGATTTGTTGAGGAAAAAGCACCTGGTATTATGGCTAGAAAATCTGTTCATGAGCCTTTACAAACTGGTCTAAAAGCTATTGATGCTTTGGTTCCAATCGGTAGAGGTCAGCGTGAGCTTATCATTGGTGATAGGCAAACCGGTAAAACTACAGTTGCTGTGGATACCATCATAAACCAAAAGGGACAAGATGTTGTTTGTATCTATGTTGCAATTGGCCAAAAGCAGTCAACTGTTGCTCAAGTTGTTAAGAAGCTTGAAGAACATGGAGCGATGGATTATACTATCATAGTAAACGCAGGTGCGAGTGACTCTTCTACTTTGCAATTTTTAGCACCATACGCTGGTGTTACTATGGGTGAGTATTTTAGGGACAACTCAAGACATGCTCTTATTGTTTATGATGATTTAAGCAAACACGCAGTTGCTTATAGAGAGATGAGTTTGATACTTCGTCGTCCTCCGGGTCGTGAAGCATATCCTGGTGATGTTTTCTATCTTCACTCAAGATTGCTAGAGCGTGCTTCAAAAGTAAATGATAACTTAGGTGCTGGTTCACTAACAGCACTTCCTATCATTGAAACTCAAGCAGGAGACGTTTCAGCTTATATTCCAACAAACGTTATTTCTATTACAGACGGTCAGATTTTCTTGGAGAGTGATTTATTTAACTCAGGTATCCGTCCTGCTATTAACGTTGGTCTTTCTGTATCTCGTGTTGGTGGAGCTGCGCAGATCAAAGCTACAAAGCAAGTTTCTGGAACTCTAAGACTAGACCTAGCTCAGTACCGTGAACTTCAGGCATTTGCTCAATTTGCAAGTGATTTGGATGAGAGCAGTAGAAAACAGCTTGAGCGTGGACAGAGAATGGTTGAAGTTCTAAAGCAACCTCAATACTCTCCACTTGCAGTTGAAAATCAAGTTGCTATCATATATGCCGGTAGTAAGGGATTTTTAGATGACGTTGCAGTTGAAGATGTTGTTAGATTTGAAGCAGAGCTTTATCCATTTTTGGAAGCAAAATATCCAGAGGTTTTAGAGCAAATTAGAACTAAAAAAGCATTAGATAAAGAGATTGAAGAATTGTTAGATAAGGCGTTAAACGACTTTAAATCGACTTTTTCTGTAAAGTAAGGAAATATAATGGCTAGCTTAAAAGAGATAAAACGGAAGATTAAAAGTGTACAAAATACACAAAAAACTACCCGTGCTATGAAGTTAGTATCAACAGCAAAATTAAGAAAAGCCGAAGAGGTTGCAAGGCAATCAAGAGTGTATGCAGACAAGATAAATGAAGTCTTGTCTCAGATTGCCTATAAGATAAACCAGTATAAAGTTGGTGGTGTTAAAAATCGATATTTTGAGACAGGCAAAACACCATCAAAGGTGGATATTATCTTTGTAACAGCTGATAAGGGCTTGTGTGGCGGTTTTAACGTTCAAACTATAAAAAAAGTTAGAAGTTTGATAGACGAGTATAAGTCACAAAAAGTAAATGTTAGGCTTAGAGCTGTTGGTAGAAAGGGAATAGAGTATTTTAACTTCCAAGATATGGAGTTATTAAAAGAATTTAGCGGAGTTAGTTCAGCTCCTAGTTATGAAAAAGCTCAAGGCATCATTACTGAAGCTATAGAGGATTTTTTAAGTGGAGCAACAGATAAAGTTATCTTGGTTCACAACGGATATTTAAATATGATATCTCAAGAGCTTAAGGTAAATAATATTGCTCCTATCGACCCAGCTAAATATGAGACTAGCGAGGTTGAAGAGTTAAAATCTATGATGACACTTGAACCTGAAGAGGATGAGAAGATACTTGAAGAGTTACTTAAAAAGTATTTTGAGTACAATATGTACTATGCGTTGATAGATTCACTAGCTGCTGAGCATAGTGCTAGAATGCAGGCTATGGATAATGCAACAAATAATGCTAAAGAGAGAGTTGGAGCTTTAAATATTGCTTACAATAAAGCAAGACAAGAATCTATTACCACTGAGTTAATTGAGATTATCAGTGGCGTTGAATCGATGAAGTAAGTTAAAGGAGAATTAATGAATGGTATAATTAGCCAAATTATGGGTCCTGTGGTTGATGTTGATTTTAGTGGAGACTATCTGCCAAAAATCAACGAAGCCATAGAGGTTGAGTTTGAAGTAGATGGAGCAAAGAGAAAGCTCGTGCTAGAAGTTGGAGCTCACTTAGGAGACGGTAGAGTTAGAACTATTGCAATGGATATGAGTGAGGGTTTGCAAAGAGGACTAGAGGCAAGGGCTACAGGAGATAGTATCAAAGTTCCTGTTGGCGAGAAAGTACTTGGTAGAATTTTAAATGTTATCGGTGAAGTCATCGATGAAGGCGAAGAGATAGAAGGTGCTGATAAGTGGTCAATCCACAGAGACCCACCAGCATTTGAAGAGCAAAGTACAAAAAGTGAGATTTTTGAAACAGGTATTAAAGTAGTTGACCTACTTGCGCCTTATGCAAAGGGTGGTAAGGTTGGATTGTTTGGTGGTGCTGGTGTTGGTAAAACAGTTATCATCATGGAGCTTATCCACAACGTTGCTTTTAAACACTCAGGATATTCTGTATTTGCTGGTGTTGGAGAGAGAACAAGAGAGGGTAATGACCTTTACCATGAGATGAAAGACTCAAACGTACTTGATAAAGTTGCCTTATGTTATGGTCAGATGAATGAGCCTCCAGGGGCAAGAAATAGAATTGCACTAACTGGTCTTACTATGGCTGAGTATTTTAGAGATGAGATGGGTCTTGATGTTTTGATGTTTATCGACAATATTTTTAGATTTTCTCAATCAGGCTCAGAGATGTCAGCGCTTCTTGGTCGTATTCCTTCAGCGGTTGGTTATCAGCCTACACTTGCTAGTGAGATGGGAAGATTCCAAGAGAGAATTACATCTACTAAAAAAGGTTCAATCACTTCAGTTCAGGCAGTTTACGTGCCAGCTGATGACTTAACTGACCCAGCTCCTGCAACTGTTTTTGCTCACTTAGACGCAACTACGGTTTTAAATAGAGCCATAGCAGAAAAAGGTATCTACCCAGCAGTTGACCCACTTGATTCAACTTCAAGGATGCTTGACCCACAAATTTTGGGCGAGGATCACTATGAAGTTGCAAGAGGTGTACAAGCAGTTTTACAAAAGTATAAAGACCTTCAAGACATTATAGCAATTCTTGGTATGGATGAGCTTAGCGAAGAGGACAAAGTGATAGTTGATAGAGCAAGAAAGATAGAGAGATTTTTATCTCAACCATTCTTTGTTGCTGAAGTTTTCACAGGAAGTCCTGGAAAATATGTGAGCTTAGAGGAGTCAGTTGCTGGATTTAAAGGTATTTTAGATGGAAAATATGATGATTTACCAGAAAATGCTTTTTATATGGTAGGCAATATCGACGAAGTTCTTGAAAGGGCCGAGAAACTAAAAGGCGAATAATCGGAGAAATTTTATGGATTTATTAAAATTAGAAGTCGTAACTCCAGAGGGCTTGATATTTTCAAAAAATGTCAGGTCTGTAACATTGCCGGGCAGTGAGGGAGAGTTTGGTGTTCTCCCTGGTCACTCAGCCTTGGTATCTTTACTAAGTGTTGGTGTTATAGACATAGAGCTCGAAGACGGCAGACATGAGGTGGTAGCTATTAACTGGGGTCATGCTAGTGTAGATGAGACCCATGTTACAGTTCTAGCAGAGGGAGCTGTATCTGTTGGTGGAGATAGTGAAAGCGAGATAGCCTCAGCTTTAGAGAGTGCTAAAAAGCTCATTGAGAGTATGAGTGATTCTGAAGTGACTATGGCTGCAGCTAGAGCTAGAATAGAAAGCGTAGCGAGACAACATTGAATATATTAGATTTATTGATGACGTATTTAACCCGCTCTAGTGCTATCACCTTGATAGTGCTAGGCTGGTTGTCTTTGTATTTTATAGTATCTATTGCTATAGTTATATCAAGAAGCATTTCTTTGGCTAGTTGGTCTAGCAAGGAGAAGAACTCACTTGATTCGCTTATAATGGGTGCAAAAAATGTTAGAAGTGATTCTATACTTAAGCAATGCAATAGTGCAAAGTTGACAAACGTATGTATGTCTTTGGCTGAAAAGCGAGCTACCATAGGTCTATCTTGGCTTAGTATAATCGCTTCAACATCACCATTTATAGGGCTTTTTGGAACAGTTGTTTCCATACTCGAAACCTTTAGTGGACTAGGACAAGGTTCATCAGCTTCTTTGGCAATTATCGCACCGGCTATCAGTGAAGCTTTGGTGGCAACTGCTAGTGGTATCTTTGTTGCTATTCCTGCATATACTTTTCATATCATCATAAGACGACAGGGTTATGAAGTTATAAATGTTGTAAGTCGTCAAGCCGACATCATCAAGGCTGGGATATTAAAACAAGACGCGAAAAATGATTGATTGGAATGAGTCTCCTGATTTAAATATCACCCCTTTGGTTGATATTATGCTAGTTTTACTTGCTATTTTGATGGTCACAACTCCCACCTTGGTTTATGAAGAAAATATAGTTTTACCTAGTGGCTCAAAGTCAAATACAGTATCAAAAGTACCAGAGCTCGAGATAGGAATAGATGCAAAAAGAGTTGTGTGGATAAAGAAAAATAGCTACCCACTAGCTGGATTTGCTGACAATTTTGTGCTAATTGGCCAAAAATACCCTAAAAAAACCCCTGTGTATATAAAAGCAGATAAAACTTTGCAATATCAAGACGTTATGTATGTTTTAAAAAGTGTAAAGAATGCTGGATTTTCAAAGGTAGCTTTGGAAACAGGAGACTAGATGAAACAAGAGCAGGATGTTTTTGTAGCCCTACCTCTCTTTATATCTTTACTACTTTACTCTCTTATTATATTTGGAGTATTTTATTATTTGGGATATTCTCAAGATAATATAAAAAAATATAGCTCAAAAAAAGATAGCTTTTTAGAAGTGCATGTGGTAAGTAAGCCAGAGGCAAAAGAGGTAAAAAAAGTAGAAGTTAAAAAAGAAGAAAAGAAAAAAGAAGAGGTCAAAAAAGAAGAGGTTAAGACTGCACTAAAGCAAAGCAGTAGCGTAAAAGACCTTTTTGGCAAGATAAAAACAAAAGATGTAAATCTTTCTAAGCCAATTCCTACAAATAAAAACAAACAAGCCAAACAAAGTAGAAAAAAATCTTCTAAGAAAAATAAACCTGTAGCTAAAAATGCCTCAAAGCTCGTAAAATCTTTAACCCTAGATAGTGCTCCTAGTAAAGCAAGTTCCGTTGGGGAGTACAATGAATTTTATGGAAGAGTCCAAGAGACACTAGATGGACTGTGGCAACAAACCAATCCTACAGAGAGTGGTGCCAATGCAGAAGTGGAAATAAATATAGATAAAAATGGAAATTTTAGCTATTCTGTAGTTACTTTTTCGTATAATAATGACTTTAACAAAAAACTAAGGGATTTTTTGGAGCAAATGAGAGGAGTTAAGTTTCCTAAAAACAAGAAAAACTATCCTACCTTTGTTACAAAATTTACCGATAAATTGGAGTAATGATGAAAATTTTTAAATTTTTAGTCTTAAGTTTATGTGTTGCTCTTTCGCTTCAAGCAAAAGACGCAACCATGGAGATAGTAAAAAGGATGCAAGATGCTCCTAGTATAGTTTTACAAGATGGTACAAGCAACTCTTTTGACCCAATGTTTAAGGGTCGTTTTTTCAAAATGCTTGTAGCTGACTTTAAAACCACTACGCATTTTAATCCAGTTGACAAGTATCTTATAAGCTCTTATGACGCTAGACCAAATCTAGCTCTTACTGAGAAAAAGCCAAGTTTGGTACTTCAGTATAAACTAGAGCACTCAAACACTGGTGGCATTGTGGTCTTTGCAAAGTTTATAAATGCAAAAAATTTTAAAGTTATCAGTGAAAAACTATATGACATGTCTAGTAAAGATAGATACCCTTTTGCTGCACACAGACTTGTTAGTGATATAAATGATGCGATAAATGCCCCAAGTGTAGGTTGGATGAAGCGTTATGTTATCTTTAGTAAGAATGTTGCTGCTATGAATACTCAAATAGTCATAGCTGATTATACTTTAACTTTTCAAAAAGTTATCGTAAAAAATGGTTTAAATATCTTTCCAAAGTGGGCAAACGATAAGCAAACCCATTTTTACTACAGCTCTTATAGTGACCCAAAACCAACACTATATAAAGTACAGTTAAATACAGGCGAGAGAAGAAAGATTATCAGCTCAGAAGGTATGCTTGTGTGTTCTGATGTAAGTAAAGATGGTAACAAAGTTCTTTTAACTATGGCTCCACAAGGACAAGCTGATATATACTCTTTTGATGTAAATGCAAAAAACTTAAAAAGAATTACTAATTATAAAGGTATAGATGTAAATGGTGGTTATGTTGACAACGATACTCGCATAGTTTTTGTCTCAGACAGACTAGGATATCCAAATATTTTTGCTAAAAATGTAAATGGACGCGGGGTTGAGCAGATGGTTTACCATGGTAAAAATAACAGTGCTAGTTCATCTCATGGAAAATATATAGTATATTCAAGTAGAGATAAAAATAGCGAATTTGGGCCAAGTACATTTAATTTGTACCTTATCTCAACACAAACTGATTATATAAGACAGCTTACAGCTACAGGAAAAAATATGTTCCCAAGATTTTCAAGCGATGGGGACTCAATACTGTTTATAAAAGAGTATGGTGGGCAAAGCGCACTTGGTTTAATTAGGCTAAATGAGAACAAAACTTTTCATTTTGCATTAAAAGTTGGTAAAATTCAGTCAATAGATTGGTAAAGTTTAAGAATTAATGTGATAAACTTATTTTTACATTTTATCTCATTACGAAAGGATTAGAATGAAGAGAAAAATATTATTAGGTATGGTTGCAGCATCTGTGCTAGTTATGACAGGTTGTAGCCAGAAGAACCCAGATGTAGATACAACTACAAATGAGGCAGTTGTTGTGGAGACTCCAAACCAAACTGTTGATGCAAATCAACTTATGTCTGAGTTAAATGCTAAGCTTCAGCCAGTTTACTTTGGTTTTGACAAGTTTAACATAACAGGTTCACAGCAAGGTGCAGTTGAGGGTGACGCTACTGTAGTAAACAGTAAAGCGGCTTCTTCTTTTTATGTTAATGTAGCTGGAAACTGCGACGAGTGGGGAACTGATGAGTATAATATGGCTCTAGGTTTAAAAAGAGCAACAAGCGTTAAAAATGCTTTAGTGGCTCAAGGTGTTGACGAGAATAGAGTTAAAGCTGTAACTTACGGTAAAAATAACCCTGTTTGTACAGAAAAAACAAAAGAGTGCTGGTCACAAAATCGTCGTGTTGATGTAACAGTAGCTCAGTAATTATGAAAAAATTCATTATAGCCCCACTTGTTGGGGCTTTTCTTATGACTTCGGTATACGCTGAAGAGACTTCAGCTTTTTTAGCGGGTGATATAAACTCCGCAAATCCTTATGGTTTAACTGATAGCGAAAAGGTTATGCTTAAAAACAAAGAGCTTAGTGCTAAAGTTTCAAGCAAGGTAGGAAACCTAGAGGAGCAAATGGAGGGAGTTCGTTCTGTTTTGGATGGAACAAGCCAAAGAATGAATGAAATAGACAGAAGACTTAAAGCTTTAGAGATGACTTATGGCGAAGACTCAGACGCCGGAAATCTTCCAACAAAGGTTAAAGACTTAAGAGCTTATGTGGCTAAAAGTAGAAAAATTCAAACCGCAAACAACAAAAAAGTAAAGCAAGTACTTAGCGAGCTTAGCTCACTTATAGACTCTATAAATGCTAACTATGTAAGTAAAAAAGAGTATAGCGAGTTGTTAAAAAGGGTTGATAAGCTAGATGGTAAAAAATCAAGCACTACAAGCAATGCATCATCAAGCAAAAAAGCACCTAGTAAAAAAACAGAGACTAAAAAACCGTCAACTGAGCAAAAAACTGCCGAACTTAGCGGAAGTAAGGCTCATGAATTAGGTAAAAAAGCTTATAAGGCTAACAAGCTCAAAGAAGCAAGAAGTTACTTTATGCAAAGTATAGAAAAAAAGTACAAACCTGCAACGAGCAATTTTATGCTAGGCGAGGTGAGCTATAAGCAAAAATCTTTTGCAGATGCAATATCACACTATAAAAAAAGCGTTGAGCTTTATGATAAGGCTAGTTATATGCCAAAATTACTTTATCATACAGCTGTAAGTTTTGACAAACTTGGCGATAAAGAAAATGCAAATAAATTTTATAAAGTTGTAAAGACAAATTATCCTGACTCAAAAGAGGCAAAAGCTTCTCCTAGTAGGTAAGAGATGAATCGTTTAATACTCTTAGTTAGTGTTTTATTTTTATTTGTCTCTTGCTCATCTAAACGCTGTGAATCTCCGAAAACTATAGTAGTAAAAAGCGAACACCAAGAAGTAAAAACCGTAGCAAAAAAGGTTAGATACGGTGAAGATAGAAGTGGAGTTGATGTAAACTCTCACTCCGACCATAAAAACTCTAAATTATCTAAAAACTTAAATATTTATAAAAATGGTCAAATAATTCATAAAAATACCCAAACAATACATACAGGTAAAGCCTATAAAAACGATGTTTTAATAGATGTAAAAACTTCTCCATCTACTCCTCCATCTACTAGGTTAGTTTCTTATCCAAAAGAACTGTTAGATAAGATAAATAATAGTAAAGATATACAAAGTGTTTATTTTGATTTTAACAGCTATGTGCTAAAAGATATTTACAAAAAAGAGTTAAATTCTTTAAAAGGTAAAAATGCTTTTGTGGCTTTGCAGGGAAATTGTGATGAAGTAGGAAGCGAAGAGTATAACTATATTTTAGGACTAAAAAGAGCCGAATCAGTTAAGAAATATTTAGTATCTTTAGGACTAAATGAAGATAAGATTTTTACAAAAAGTTTTGGAAAAACTAGACCTATCTGTCTAAAAGATACAGAAAAATGCCACTCAAAAAATAGACGCGTGGATTTTATATTTTTACTAAAATAAAACTCTTTTTACACTATTAATAAAGGAAATAATATGAAAAAAATTATCATACTACCACTAGTGGTTTGTGTTTACTCTTTTGGTTTTGACCTTGGCTCTATCTTTAGTGAGAGCTCACAAATACTTGGCCAAAATAGTTCTAAAAGTTCCATTAGCAATGATTATAAGGTAAAGGGTCTTAAAAAAGCTCTTGATATAGGCACAAAATATGCTATAAATACCCTATCAAAAGATGGTTTTTTAAAGCATTCGGCTGTGAAAATTCCACTGCCAAAGTCTTTAGCCACAGTTGGATCTATGGCTTCAAAGGTAGGTGCAGAAAAATATGTAAATGATTTTGTAAAAACTATGAATCTTGCAGCAGGTGATGCGGTGATTAAAACAGCTCCTATCTTCGCTAAAGCTATACAAAATCTTAGTGTTAAAGACGCCTCAAGACTACTAGCCGGCAATAGTAGTGCCATAACGGATTATTTTAAACAAAATACCAAAAATGAACTTGTGCGTGTTGTAAAACCCATAGTGGCTAAAGCAACTAAGAAAAACAATCTTACAAGCTCATACACTGCCTTGGTTAATGTTTCAAAAACTGGCGGTATAAATAAAAGCCTTGGAAAAGCTAAGGATGTAGCAAGTGCTTTTGGGCTTTTTGGTAAGGATGATTTTCCTAGCGACAATGAAGACTTGGACAGTTATGTTACAAGAAAGACAGTGGACGGAATGTTTTATATGATAGCCAAAGAAGAGCAAAAAATAAGAGCAAATCCACTGTCTTATGGTAGTTCAATTATAAAAAAAGTATTTGGGAAGTAAGACTAGGCATTTAGATTTGGCGATAATTCCCTAACTCTTTGCTCAAACTTGATAGCGTCTGTTGGCTCCATAAAATAAAAATCAACTTTTTTAGTTTTTCTTTTCTTTGTGGGGTGCTTTGCGTGCAAGGTAACTTTTGTGTGAGAGTATTTTGAAGAAATAGTCTCTTTTGTTGGAGTGCTAAGTGCCGCTAGCGCGCCTACTGTCATATTGCCACCGGTTGCCATGGAGGCTAGGCTGCCTCTAAGCAAAGGGCTTCCTTGAGTTTGGGTCTTTTTAGACTCTTCAAATATAGTTTCCATGCTTATATCGCAGATGGTATCAAATTTTAGCACTTCCATGTCAAGGTCACTATGAAATACTGTTATAATTCTATCTTCAAATACTATATTAGATGAGGTATAGCTACCAAAACATCCTATAAGTTTTCCATTTAGCTCTTCATCTAGCTTGATCTCTTTTTTTTCTCCTATGATTTCGCATGAGCCGTCCTCTTTTTCCAAAAGAGCTGATAACTCGCTTAGCTCTATTTTATTTTTGATATCTTTTATGGCATCAACTTTTTCATTAAATGCTTTTATTTTTCTTCTCTTGCGTATTTTAAAGTATATCACTAATGCAATAATAGCAACAAGAGCTATCAAAAAATATGTTGAAGTCTTCATCTTTTCTTCCTAGGGTGTATTGATTTTAAAACTGCAATTATATCATAATTTTTGTTTTGATAGTATAAAATTTAGCTCACCAAACATAAGCGGATAAGTATTTTCTAGTATTTTGATAAACCTACATTAAGTAAGATTTGGATATGATATTATTTTATTAAATAGTACAAGGATTTTTTTGAAAAAGGTACATTTTATTGGTATTGGTGGTATTGGATTGTCAGCAATATGTAGATTTTTGAAAAAACAAGGGTATGAGATAACAGGCTCAGATATTAAGATGACACCAATCATAAAAGAGCTTCAAATCGAAGGGGTGCAAGTTAGCGTCCCCCATGATAAAAAAAATATACAAGACCAAGATATTATCATCTATTCAGCAGCCATAAAAGAAGACAACGAAGAGTTAAAAGAAGCAAGAAGAAGAGGCAAGAGGATACTGTCAAGAAAACAAGCCTTGCCTATGGTTTTGGAAGGCAAAAAAGTATTTTCAGTGGCAGGAGCCCATGGAAAAAGTACTACAAGCGCCATGCTCTCTTCAGTTGTAGATGGCTCTGTTATCATAGGTGCAGTAAGTAAGCAATTTGGCTCAAATATGTTTTATAAGCAAAGTGAAAATGTTATCTTTGAAGCCGATGAGAGCGATGCTAGCTTTTTAAACTCAAACCCATATATCGCGATCGTGACAAATGCTGAACCTGAGCATATGGAATTTTATGGTTACGATTATGATAAATTTTACGATGGATATAGGGAGTTTTTAGCAAAGGCAAAATATAGAGTTATAAATGCTGAAGATGAGTTTTTAAGCACCCTTGAGGGCTTAGAAGCAACAAGGCTATATCCAAGTAAGGATGTAAAAGATTTAAAAACTATCATTAAAGGAAATGAGCCTTTTACAAGTTTTAGACTAAAAGATTTGGGCGTTTTTGAAGTATGGGGTGTTGGAGAGCATATCGCAATCGATGCAAGTTTAGCCATACTAGCTAGTATGCATGAGCATGATTTGCTAACTATCAAAGAGAAGATAAAGGGCTTTAGGGGCATAAAAAAACGCTTTGATGTGATAAATTCTAGCGAAGAGTTCGCACTTATCGATGACTACGCTCACCATCCAACAGAGATAAAAGCTACACTAGAGTCTGCTAGGGAGTATGCAAAGGCGATGGGGCTAAAAAGCATTCACGCCATTTGGCAACCCCATAAATACTCAAGAACCATAGACAATCTTAAAGAGTTTAAAAATTGTTTTGAAGGTGTTGATAGCCTGCTTATCTTACCTGTTTATTCTGCTGGAGAGAAGGCAATGAAGATTGATTTTCAAAAAGAGTTCCAAGCTTATAGCCCAATTTTTACAAATAAAATTACCAAAGAAGAGAAGGGTATTAGCTTCGAAGTAGATGGAGAAAAAAAATACCTAAACAAAGGCCTAATTGTAGGCTTTGGAGCAGGGGATATAACATATCAATTAAGGGGTATTATTTAAGGCATGGAAGGGATTTTTTCTAAGCTTGATTTAGAAGAGTATATAAACAAGTTTTCAAATTGTTTTGCAAGAGAAAAGAGTATATTTATACAAGGGGACAGTTCACTCCATTTTGAACTCATAAATGAACTTAGTAAAAAAGAGTATAAAAGCATACAAGATGTCGCATTGCTAGATGGAGCCTTAAATCATATCTCAAAACAGGGCGTTTTGCATATAGAGCAGATATACGGTTTTGTTAAAATAGTTCGCTATATGGATTATTTAAAAAGCTTAAACTTCGATGGAAAACTTGGAGTTTGGTTTGAAAAGATTAATATTCCTGAAGAGATTTTAACTATATGTGGATATTTTAATGATAAAGGCGAGTTTAGGGATGATCTTGATGAGAGGTTTATTAATATCGAGTTTACCCTAAAACGCATAAAAGAAGATATCAGCACCAAGTTTAGGCATTTTTTTTCCACAAAAAGATTAGAAAGTTATTTAGTTGACACCCAAATACACTATATAAATGACCAAGAAGCACTTTTGGTTAGAGGGGGCTTTAACCACGTACTAAAGGCTAGTATAGTTGGGCGAAGTAGTGGGGGATTTTTTTATGTGGTTCCAGATAGTCTAAGCGAGTTAAAACAAAAGCGTTCTTCTTTGCTTGACGAGAAACAAAATATAGTTTATGAGTATTGCCAAAAAATTAGTGCAGACTTTTTAAAACACCTTCTTTTTTTAAAGTTTATAAATAAAGAGTTCGATAGATTTGATAGCTACAATGCAAGGGTAAGTTTTGCAAAGTCAAATAACCTTGAGTTTGTACTTGCTAACAAAAGTAGCAAAATAGAGTTAAAAAACTTTAAACACCCAGCTTTAAATGACCCAAAGTCAGTGAGTGTTGATTTTTCAAAAAATGTTTTGATGATAACAGGGGTTAATGCGGGTGGTAAAACCATGCTTTTAAAGTCTATTTTGAGTGCGACTTTGTTAGCAAAATACCTCATTCCTATGAGTATAGATGCTAAAAATTCATCTATAGGTAGTTTTAAGCATATTATACCCATCATAGAAGACCCTCAAAATGCAAGCAATGATATATCTACATTTGCAGGACGTATGAGAGAGTTTTCAAAGCTTTTTGGGCAAAAAAATATATTGGTTGGGGTAGATGAGATAGAACTTGGAACAGACGCCGATGAGGCAGCAAGTCTATTTTTTGTGCTTATCAAAAAGCTTATAGCTCAAAATGCCAAAATAGTCATAACAACCCACCACAAACGTTTAGCTTCCTTGTTAGCCACAGAAGATGAGGTGGAGTTAAAGGCTGCTTTGTATGATGAAAAATTAAGCCGTCCTACTTATGAGTTTTTAAAAGGAACTATAGGTAAATCTTACGCCTTTGAGACAGCACAGCGTTATGGTATAGCTAGGTCTATAGTGGCTGAAGCTAAGGTGGTTTATGGGGAAGATAAAGAGAAGCTAAATGAACTTATACAAAAAAATATAGACCTAGAGCTTGCTATGAAGGCAAAGCTAAAAGAGGCTGAAGAGAAAGTTCAAAAGGCAACTAGGCTAGAAGAGAGGCTAAAAGAGCAACATGAACTTAGTGAGAAAAAGTTTAAACAAAGATACTCTAGGTTAGAAGCAGATTTTAATGAGGCCATAGAAGAGGCAAAAAAGGCTGCGAAAAAAGGTGAACTTAGGCAAATACACCAAGGCTTAAATAAAGCCCAAAATGCCAAAAAGCTACTAAAGCCAAATCTTGTAGAGCAAAAGCCATTGCCGTTAAAGGTTGGAGATAAGGTAAAGTATGGGACTACAAAGGGAGTTGTGGTTGCTATAAAAAAACAAAGTGCTACCATTCAAAGCGATTTTGCGACTTTGAGAGTTCCTTTGGCACAATTAAAACGAACTTCATCTGTTTTTGTGCAAAAAAATGCTAAAATCACAGTAACAAAGTCAAATCAAGGTTCAATAAAATTAGATTTGCATGGCTTAAGAGCTGATGAGGCCATAGAAAGATTGGATAAGTTTTTATCTGACGCTTTATTGAGTGGTTTTGATGAGGTGTTGGTGTACCACGGTATAGGTACAGGAAAGCTCTCTTTTGCAGTATCTGAGTTTTTAAAAACTCATCCAAGTGTTGTGGGCTTTAAAGATGCACCGCCAAATATGGGCGGATATGGTGCAAAGATAGTGAGTTTATAAGGAGAATAAATGAAAAAGATGAGCAAGAGAGTTAGGCAACTTTTTATAGTGGCTCCCTTGTTTGCCGTTGTTATTTTGTTTGTTGTGTTTTTTAGTGTGCTAGATTGGTATCAAAACTCTATGCGAGAAGCTATAAAAGAAGCCCATAGAAATATGCATATATTACAAGCATATGAAAAGCTTAGTAAAAAAAATCAAACTGCCTTTTCAGATATAGAGCTTAAAATTTATAAAGATTTTAATGTGGGAGATTTGCACAAGCTTGTCGATGGCAAGGGCGTTTATCTTTATAGATTACAAGATGGTGTTTTTGTGGATATTTGCTCCCATGAAAAACTAGAAAATGCTCAAAATTTAGCTCTTTTAAATAAACATATAAAAGACCTTCTTGAAAAAAAAGAGTATTTTGTGCAAAATGTTGTAGATAAAAATAGCGTGGAGCAGAAACTTTTTCGCTATTATCCCCATTCTGCAATAGTTGTGCTTTCAACTTTAACACAATCTAGTTATGAGCTTGCTTATAAAAACTATATAGATTCAATTTCTAGCAAGCTAAATAGAACAAGGACTATTGTTTTATTTATCATGTTTTTAGCCTCTATTTTAGTTGCTATAATCTTATCCTTTGCTATAAAAAGGGCTGGTGTGGATTTTGATGATGCTCAAGAAGATATGAGGAAATTAAACGAGAGTTTAAAGATGGTAAACTCTCATCTTGAAAAGCAACTTATGCAAGATAGCCAAACAGGACTTCCAAATACAAGAATGCTAGAAAGCGATATAAAGGACTTGAGTGAGCCAAAAGTTATCATAGTTGATATTGATGACTTGAAAAAGATAAGAGAGTTTTGTGATAGTAAAACCACTGAAGATGCTGTTTTATTTGTAAAAAGAGTGCTTAGTCGATTTTGTCAAAAGCATAATGAATACAGCATGAAGCTTTACTATGTAGGCATAGGGCAGTTTGTGCTTTTAGAAGACGCTCCTATAGATTTTGAGCGTTATGAAATGCTTGCTAAAAAACTATCAAAAAGGCTAAGGGGTGCTAGGGTAAAATCTAATAGCAATTATAACTTTGTAGAGTTTACGTGTACGATTAGCTTTAGTTTAGAGCAAAAAAATACCATAGAGACTGCTACCATAGCACTCATGAGAGCAAGGGAAAAAAATAAAGACTTTTTGTGCTATTTTAAAAATATAAACGAAAATGAAGTTTATCAAAATAAGATGAAGAGTGCTGATTTTATAAAAATAGCCATAGAGCGAGACAAGATAGTGCCTTATTATCAGCCTATATTTGATGTGGATGGAAATATAACTAAGTACGAGTGTTTAGTGCGTATCATGAATGATGAGAAAAAGCCAGTCTCTCCTTGGGAGTTTTTGGAAGTTTCAAAAGATTTAAAAAGATATTCGCAAATTGAGAAAATACTTATAAAAAAATCGCTAGATAGTATAAAAGGTACTAAGAAAAATATATCCATAAACGTTGCATTAAAAGATATAACAGATGGAGAAGTTAGTGTCTTTTTGGTTGAGCAGATTACAAAAAATAATGTGGCAAATCAAGTAATACTAGAACTACTTGAAAACGAATATGTAGAACATAGTGGAAGAGTTGAAGCTTTTATAGGTAGGATTAAGTCTATGGGTGTGCGCATAGCTATAGATGATTTTGGCTCAGGGTATAGCAATTTTTCCTATATGCTATCATTGCAGCCTGATTTTGTTAAAGTAGATGGAAGTTTGATAAAAAATATTCACAAAGACGATAAGAGTAGGGCTATTGTGAGTGCGATACTGCATTTTACCAAAAAGCTAAATATACCAGCAGTGGCAGAATTTGTTCATAGTAAAGAGGTTTTTGAGATTTGTAAAGAACTTGGGTTTGATGAATTTCAAGGCTTTTATTTGGGCGAGCCAAAAGATAATATGATTTAAGGAGATAAATATGAAAAATTTAATATCACTTGCCGTTTTATTGTTTTTTTTAGGTTGTACGCAAGAGACACAAAATAAAATAGGTAGAGCTATTCAAAACTGGACAGGCACAAACGGTGTGCTTGAGATTTATGCTGGAGATAAAAAAGTAAAACAATTTATAAAAATAGATAAAATCTCCACAGCTATAGGAACAAAGGATAACAATGCTCGTTCTTATAGATACGGCTATGGTTATTTGGATTCAAATTTTAATTACAGACTAGATAAGGGAGAGAGAAAGGTATATTTTGAGATAAGTGATTATTCCACATCATATATATTTTTTGAAAACCCACAAAACTAGATGTTAACTCTTTTTTTACAAGGCTTGGCTTTGGGCTATGGGGCTTGTATGCCTATTGGCCCTATAAATATACTCATCATATCTCATGCTTTAAAAAGCTATAAACACGCGGTTGCTTTAGGCTTTGGAGCTATGAGCGCAGATGTGGTGTATCTTTTTTTGATGATATTTGGTCTTTTGAAGTTTTTTGAAATACCTTGGGTTAAAAACTCTTTGGCTATTTTTGGGTTTTTCTTTTTACTTGTGGTTGCTTTTATGCTTTTTAAAAGTGCCGGAAGACATCTTAGTTTAAAAAAAGAGCTAAAACTAAATGGTTTGCTAGCAACCTTTACAAAAGGTTTTTTGTTAACCATGCTAAATCCTTATACTGTTGGTTTTTGGCTAAGCATCGCTTCTTTAGCACTTGTTAAATCAAGTGTATCTATGCTCTTACTTGGCATAGTGCTTTCCATACTTTCATGGACAACTCTTATGCCATATTTTGTTTGGAAAAGTAAGCGCTTTATATCAGAGAAAACAGCGAAATATTTTTCCTATATGGCTGGCGTGGTTTTGGTCGTTTTTGCCTTTATCTTACTTATCAATACTTTTATTTTGGAGACAATATGAGTTTAGAAGAACTTTTTATAAAACTGCTTTCATTTCGCTCTATAACACCTGATGATGATGGTGCTTATGATTTTATAAAATCCTATATGCAAGGTTGGGAATTTATAGATATAAACATAGAAGATACGAAAAATCTCGTTATCTATAAACGTTTTGGTGATGGAGAACATCTTAGTTTTGCTGGGCATATAGATGTGGTTCCAAAAGGGGATGGCTGGGAGAGTGACCCTTTTAAGCCTTTAAAAAAGGACGGTTATATTTACGCTAGAGGGACTCAAGATATGAAAAGTGGAGTTTGTGCTTTTTTGTCTGCTTGCAAGAGTGTTGAGAGTTTTAACGGAGTTATATCCATACTTTTAACAAGTGATGAGGAGGGGGATGGGACTTATGGAACTATCAAGATACTAGAGCATTTAAAAAGTATAGATTTTTTGCCAGATTGCGTGGTTGTGGCTGAACCAACTTGTGAAGATAAGTTTGGAGATTCTATAAAAATAGGAAGAAGGGGAAGTATAAATGGAGTGTTGGAGATTTATGGGCTTCAAGGTCATGCAGCTTATCCTGAAAAGTCCATAAATACTATCCATTTACTTGCACCCTTGTTAGATAAGTTGGCGGCTCATAAGTTCGATAAGGGAGATGAATTTTTTTCTCCATCTACTCTAGTCATAACTGACCTTAGAAGTGGACTTGAAGTGACAAATGTAAGTCCTGGGTATTTAAAAATGATGTTTAATGTGCGAAACTCCACAAAGACCAAAAAAGAGGATATTGAAAAGTATATACAAGATATTATGGGTGAGCTTAAATATAATCTTAGCCTAAAACAAGGCTCATTTCCTTTTATAACCAATAAAGATTCTAAGCTTGTAAAAAATATGACAAAAGCTGTAGAGCAGACTTTGGGCATAGAGCCAAAACATTCTACAGCAGGAGGCACAAGTGACGCAAGATATATGGGGAGTTTTGGTATAGATGTGGTAGAGTTTGGAGTTAGAAACGACACTATCCATGCACCAAATGAGAGAGTTGAGTTTAGTGAAGTAGAAGGGCTCGAAAAAGTTTTTAAAAAATTAATACAATTATATAAGGAGAATTAATGGAGCTAGTTAGCACAAATAAAGCACCACAAGCTATAGGGCCGTATTCGCAAGCAGTTAGTATTGGCGAGTTTATCTTTACTTCTGGGCAGATTGCACTTGGAGTAGATGGAGAGATGAATACAGGCGGTATAGAGGAGCAAACAAAGCAGGTTTTGCACAATTTAAAAGAGGTTTTAAAAGAGGGTGGTAGTGACTTTTCCCATGTGATAAAAACAACTATTTTTTTATCTGATATGAATGATTTTTCCAAGGTCAATGAAATATACGCTCAATTTTTTGGCTCTCACAAACCTGCTAGAAGCACAGTGGCTGTGAAAACTTTACCAAAAAATGCCTTAGTTGAGATTGAGGCAGTGGCTATCAAAAAATAGCATTTAAGATATATTTTACATAGCTTATTGTATGATTTTATCATATTACACTACGAGGGAGTTTTGTTGTGACAAAAAACCATTATGAGGTTATCGTCATTGGGGGCGGTATATCAGGAACAGCACTTTTTTACGAACTAGCAAATTTTACAGATATCAAAAAAATTGCTCTTTTAGAGAAGTATGAAGGTGTAGCTAAGTTAAATTCAAAGGGTACTAGCAACTCTCAAACTATTCACTGCGGAGACATAGAGACCAATTATACGCTAGATAAGGCAAAGGCTGTAAAAAAAACAGCTAAAATGATAAAAAACTATTGTCTTCTAAACGGATATGAAGATAAGATAATGTTTAAGGGTCAAAAGATGGCCATAGGCGTAGGAGATGAAGAGGTTAGTTTTATCAAAGAGCGGTATGAAGAGTTTAAAGACTTGTATCCGTATATAAAATTTTACGACAAGAAAAAATTAAAAAAGATAGAGCCAAATATCATACTTGATGAAAATGGCAACGAAAGAGATGAAGACGTTGTGGGGATGGGGGCAATGGATGATTTTAGCACAGCTGATTTTGGAGCTATGGCGGAGAGTTTTGTATCAAATACGCTAAATCTAAAAGATAAGCAAACCGATATATTTTTTAACTCACAAGTTGATAGTATACAGCAGTTAGGAGATATTCACTATATTCATACAACAAATGCAGAGAGTTTTACGGCTGATTTTGTGGTGGTGAATGCGGGTGCTCACTCCCTTTATCTAGCTCATAGAATGGGTCATGGGCTTGATTATGCAACCTTACCTGTGGCTGGTAGTTTTTACCTTGGCACTAGGCAGATATTAAATGGAAAAGTTTATATGGTCCAAAATCCAAAACTACCATTTGCAGCACTTCATGGAGACCCTGATATATTTGCAAACGGATTTACTCGTTTTGGGCCAACGGCTTTGGGTTTGCCAAAACTAGAAAGATATAGGGGCAATAAGACTGTTATTGATTTTATAAAGTCTTTGAGATTTGACCACAATGTGGCAAAGATACTACTTGACCTTATGAGTGATAGTGAAGTGAGAAATTATATTCTTAGAAACTTTTTGTTTGAAATTCCATATTTTGGCAAGGATTTTTTCTTAAAAGATGCAAAAAAGCTTATCCCATCTCTAAAGCGAAGCGATATAAAATACGCCAAGGGTTTTGGTGGCGTTAGACCTCAGGTTTTAGACAAAAAAAACAAAGAGTTGCTTTTAGGGGAGGCTAGTGTAAATCCAAATACCGGAGTGTTATTTAACATGACACCAAGTCCTGGTGCTACAAGCTGTCTTGGCAATGCATGGAGAGATGTGGGTTTGATTTGTAAATATCTTGGGAAAAGCTATGATAAATCTAAATTTAAAGAGCAGATAGACAAGGATTAGCATTTGCCACTTTTGATAGTCCTTGTATTTTTAATGTCTTTAGTGGTGGGCTATGTCAAAAGTGATGTGTTTGTCTTTGGTGTACCATTTGTTCTAGCTTTTAGTATTTTTTGCTCCTTACTTATAGTTTTACTTAGTGCTATTGAGGCAAAAAGGTTTCTTGATAAGTGAAATTTTATCTTATACTTTTTTGTTTTTTATATCTTGGTTTTATGGTTTTTTATGCCCTTCGCGAAAGGAGAGAGAACAAACAGGCTTCTGGATTTTTATTTGCTAATTCAAATATGGGTATAAGCTTAACTTTTTTAGGTATTTTAGCCACACTTTTTAGCTCTTTTACTTTGCAAGGAATGCCTTCGTTTTTTGCAAAACATGGGGTTGGTGCTTGGATATTTTTAGGCATAAGCGATGTGGCTATGGGTGGGTTTATGATATATTTTGGCTTGAGATTTCGCCATTTAATTTGCCGTATTTCTTTTGATTCAAAAAACATAACAGAGATACTAAAATCACAAAACCACAACAGGTTTGTTGTATTTTTTTATCTCATATTTACCACTATCTTTTTGCTTCCGTATATAGCTGTACAGATAAAAGGTGCTGCTATGCTTTTTAGTAGTGTTTTACCCGTTGGGGAGGGTTATTTGTTTTGGTCTTGTGCTATGGTAATTTTAATGTTTTTGTATTCATCTTTTGGGGGAATAAGGGCTATTTATATAACTGACGCTTTTCAGGGTATAGTTATGCTTTTGGTTGTTTGGATTATAGCTTTTTTTGTGCTAGATGGAGTAGGTGGGGTTGAAAAACTGTTTAACTTGGTAGCCTCAAAAGATAGCTCTTTGCTCTCTTTGCCAGGACCAAAAGGGCTTTTAACATGGCAATTTTTACTTATAAGCTTTATCGCCATATCTTTGATGCCTTATACTCAGCCTCAACTTACAACTAGATTATTGCTAGCAAAAAATGATGAAACATTTATAAAAGCTGGGGTTGTTTTTTGCGTTTTTGTTATACTTGTTATAATCCCCACTGTTGTCATAGGCTTTAAAGGCTCTATTATGGGAAGAGATGATTTTTTGATTGATATTTTAAATGGTGAAATTCCGCCTTTATTTTATGCTTTATTTGTTATAGGGGTTCTCTCTGCTTCTATGAGTACAAGTGACAGTCAGCTTATGGCTATAGGCACAGAATGGGCGTCATTTTTTTCCAAAGAGAAACTGCTAGACAATGCAAAAGCAAAGTTTTTGGTAAAATTTTCAGCTCTAATCTGCTCCATTGTTTCGCTAGTTCTTGCTCAAAGTGATTTTAAATCTTTGGTTTTGTTTGCGGTAAATTCATTTGTTGGGACATCTTTTTTGCTTCCTGTGGTATATTCGTTAAAGTTTTATAAGATTAATCATTGGTTAGTATTTGTAAGCTTTTTTTGTGTAAGTGTATTTTTGGTAAGTTTATTTGGGCTTGTACCAAAGGAGATTGTAGGTTTAAGGGTTGAGATTTGGCTATATTTATTTATGATATGCAGTATGGCATTTGCTGAGAAAAGCTCTAAATCACAAGCTTAGATATTTGTTTAAAAAGTGGATTTGTGCTTTCTTTGCATAGCTCAAAAAGTAAGCTTTCATAGCTTGTGGGTATAACCCCTGCTTGTATGAGTCTTTTTAGGGCAATATCGTGGTCTATGCTTTTTCTACTTCCACAGCAGTTTGCAACCAATATAACCCTTTTATCATCTTCTAATAGCTCAAGACAGGTTTGCAAAACGCATATATGTGTTTCTATGCCAAAGAGTATGACGGTATCTTTGTCTATATTTTTTATGTGACAACTAAAGCTTGTTTTTTCTTTAGCGATATGGTTTTCAAGTCTGCTTTTTATCTCTTTTATGGTATATCCTAGTCCTTTTGGATACTGTTCATAAAGCAAAAACTCCATATCAAAAAGTTTTAATCCATTTACTAGGGTTTGTATATTGTTTTTTAGGCTCTTATGCCCATGTATCATAGGCATAAGCTTTTCTTGAATGTCAACTATAACCGCTACGCAGTTTTGAGCTTTAAGCTTCATTTGTTAGCCTTTAAAAGCTATCACGATAATGCTCTAGTTGGTCTCTTTTTAATATACGTATAAAATTTGTACTTCCCTCAACACCTGTTGGGTACCCTGCTGTTACTACATAGGTTTTTTGTAAATCAATGAGTCCTTTATTTAATCCTTTGTTGATAGTGCCAACCAACATCTCACGAAGGGCGTTTTTCTTGATGGTAAAGGCAGGGTTTACTCCCCAAACTATAGTTAGGGTTCTAGCCGTTTTTTCATCATGCGGTATGGCTATAATATCTGGCTTTATGCGGTACCTAGCTATTTTTTTAGCGCTTTTTCCTGAACTTGTTAAAACTAGCATAGCTTTAGCATCTATGTCCTCAGCCAATCTTGCACTAGAAGATGTAACTATGTCGCTTTCATCTAAAAACTCAAAATCATAAAATCTATTGTGAGGGTATAATTTTTCTGTCTCTTTTATGGTGTTTGTCATAGTTTGAACTGCTTTTACTGGGTTTTGGCCCACAGCGCTTTCTTCACTTAGCATTACGGCGTCTGTTCCGTCTAAGACCGCATTTGCTACATCGCTTATCTCAGCTCTTGTGGCAGTTTCATTCTTAGCCATGGATAAAAGCATTTGAGTGGCGGTTATGACAGGTTTTGCAGCTTCGTTTGCTTTGCGTATTAGCATTTTTTGAATAGATGGAACTTTAAAATAAGGCACTTCTATGCCCAAATCGCCACGGGCAACCATAAGTCCATCGCTAACAGCTAAAATATCGTCTATGTTTTCAACTGCGTCAAATTTTTCTATTTTGGCAAATACAGATGGTTTTCCGCCAAATTCACACAATATATCTTTAGCTTTTATGATGTCAGCTGAGGTTTGCACAAAGGAGATTGCTACAAAATCAACTCCATTTTTAACTCCCCATTGCAAATCTTTTTTATCTTTTTTTGTTATGACGTTTATGTTTATTTTTGTATTTGGAAAATTTACCCCTTTATTCGAAGAAAGAGTGCCTTTGTTTTCAACTTTTGCGACAACTTTTTTACCAACTTCAACAACCCTTGTTCGTATATTTCCATCATATAAGTATATGTACTCATCTTCTTTTAAAAGGTCTAAAATTTCTGGTTGATTTATGCTAAGTTTGTATCTGCCTTTATTTACCATCTTGCCAACTATGTCTTTTCGGCAAAACTCTAAAAGGTCTCCTGAACGTAATTGAAAGTCACTTTTGAGTTTTCCAACTCGTATCTTTGGTCCACAGATATCTTGAAGTACGCCTATCTTTTTTCCAAGTTTTTTTTCGATTTGTCGTATTTTAGTAAGAGTTTTTAGATGACAGGCATGGTCTCCATGGGAAAAGTTTAGTCTAAATACATCAACTCCTGCTCTTACAAGTCCCTCTAAGACACTTGAGCTATCACTTGCTGGGCCAACAGTTGCTAATATTTTGGTTTTTTTCTTCATAAACGTCTCCTTTTTTTGTTTGTATATTATACTCAAAAAGGGTAAAGATATGAAATTGTTAGAAAAAAGCCCCAAGAGGGGCTAGGGCAGGCTTAGAACCATCCTCTTTTGTTTTGAACATATATCTCATCAAACTCTTGGTCTGATTTTGTAAGATAGATGATAAACTCAATGAAAGCTATAAGTCCTATGATAAGTGATGGGATGGCAAGTAATATAAGACCAAATAGCCAAACTAAAAGCATGATAATACCTTCTTTGTTGTATCCTAGATAAAATTTATGAACCCCAAAAGCTCCTAAGAAAAATGCTAAAAGAGCTGCAGCTACCTTGCTCTTTTCTCCACTTATGGCAGATTTTATCGGATATACTTCAACTGCTTTGTCATTATATACTACAAAATCAACCTCTGAGCCTTTTGGTGGCATAGTCTCGCCTTTCCATGTATCCATACTAAACTCATATCTATTGCCATCTTCTGCGCTTATGATACCTGTTTTAGTTCTAGCATCAAAATTGAGTATTTTGCCTGTCATTTGTAGTTCTCCTTAAAAAAATATCTAAAATTATACTTCGTATTCGCTTTTAAGCAAATAAAAATGATATCAGTTTTTAATAATATCCAAGATACTTTTCTCGTCTGTTGTGTCTATGTTGTACTTTATGACTAGATTTTCATCTTGACTATACCATTCGATTATACCCTTGTGTTTGTGCAATAGTTGAAGGTTTTTATTGTTAAAATCAGCTAGTTTTAGGTAAATATTTTTATTTTTTGCGGGATTGTCTAGTTTGTATATAATCACAAGCCACGCAAGACAGGCAACTGAAACTAACCAAGAGAGTTCGACCATGGAGTGATTGTGTAAAAAATACCCCCCAATGACTCCGCCAAAAAAAGTACCAGCATATCCAAAGGCATTAAAAACTCCCAAGCTAGCTCCCTTTTGATGAACTCTAGAGTATTTACTCGCCATGGACTGCATCAAAGGTTCATGGATGTTAAAACCTATAAAAAATATCACTATACCCACTATAAACATCTCTGCACTCTTAGCATATCCTAAAAGAAAATAGCCAATCATAAAAAAAACTATTCCTACACCTAGCATAAATTTACTCTTGCCCTTTTTTTCTCCAAATACAGCCGATGGACCCATGGCAAGTATGCCAAATATCATAGCAGGTATATAGGCCTTGTAAAGTTCTGTTTTTGCCCAACCAAAATCGTGACTTATGATGATGGGAATTGCTAAAAATGCCAATGTCATAAAAGCTTTTTGTAAAAAATTTGTAATATTCATATAGCGTAAATTTTTATCTTTTAAAAGCTCTAAAAAATTTACATTTGGCTCATAATCATGGGTTATTTGGGGTGGATTTTGCACCTTAAAATATAGAGCCATTATGGCTACAAAAGATAAAAATGCCGTTAGAAAAAATAGCCATTTTGTTCCAAAATGACCCCCAATAAGAGGTCCAAGTGCCATAGACGCTGCAAAACTTAAAGCTATGCTTGCACCCATAAATGCCATAGCTTTTCCTCTTTGCTCTTCTTTTACCATATCGCTTATCATGGCTGTTCCAACTGCCCCTATAGCTCCGCTTCCTTGTAAAAATCTACCAAATATAAGCACATATATGTTTTGGGCAAAGCCACAAACTATAGAGCCTATTATAAATAAACTTAGCCCAATATACATGGTTTTTTTTCGTCCTATTTTATCTGAGAGCATACCAAAGGGAAGTTGTAAAAGTAGTTGAGTTAGAGCATAAGCTCCTATCATAATGCCAACTAAAAATTTATTTGAACCTTCTAATCCAAGCGCATAGAGTGAAACCACAGGAAGCACTATGAAAAGCCCTAAAAATCTCAATGAAATAATGCCAATTAACGGGAGTATGGATTTTATAACCAAGATGAAACCTTTTTTGTGTAAATAAGCTGTTATTTTACAAAGTTTTCATAAATATTTTATAAATTAATCCACCTTTTCTTTCAACTTCCTTAGCACTACTTCATTTACTTTTAAATCCACATGAGTTAGAGTAGATGGTATGATTTGTAAGGTGAGTAAACTAATATCTTTAAGCCCATAAATATCTTTGATTTCATAA
>PDWI01001605.1_pt1 | contig 69300 bp, 61 predicted proteins | sample 1430891 | NCBI WGS metagenome assembly PDWI01 (sample SAMN01162508, study PRJNA174530) | Oral metagenome, whole genome shotgun sequencing project. | biome: Marine environment; feature: Marine mammal; material: Swab sample of the gingival sulcus; isolation source: swab sample of gingival sulcus...
GCCGCAAGAGCCACTTTGGCCTTGAATTGGGCACTGTGTGTTTTACGCTTTTTACTCATTATCAGATCCTCCTGCTTTTTGAGTCTGACTTATAGCTTAGCACATTGTCCAGTTTTTTGGGACCACCACCGTTTTTATTTTGATCATGGGCCTTATGCCTTGTTTTCCCCCATGTAATGATTTTTTTCTTGCGTTTACCGGCTGTTTACTGATATTGAATCTATATAGGAAAACTTTTTTAGCCCACGCTTGTTTGTCATGACAGGCGCATTGCATAGCCTGCCCGCCGATGTTTGAACTTTATGGCTCTTCTTGTTAGGCGGGCCGGACTATTCCTGGTTTGGAAATTATGAATGAAGACTCCATAGCAGAAAATGCCGTATCAATTAAAGAAGTTGCGCTTTATTTCGGCGTATCTGTCCGCACGATCCGTGGGTGGATGATCAGGGATCGAAATTTTCCAAAACCGTTTAAGAAATTTGGTACGTTGAGGTTCAAACAATCGGAAATCCAATTCTATTGGGAAACAAATCAAAAAGAAAAAAAGACTGAATAAAAAAGAAAATATTACTTATTATCTGATTTTCGAAAGTATCTGTATCGGAGAAGAAATACAATGACGCACACAAAGGCAATGGACAAATTACAAAATCACGGAAACGTTCAGAGTATACCGGGGCTTCAACCTTCGCCCGCTATTGAAGATTCGGCATGGACACCGCCCAGGTACCTAAATTCAGTTCAATGTACCATTGATCCGGCTGTTGTGGAAAAAAACAGGGGCATTGGACTCAACCCCGGTGGAACCACCATTGAGCAGTATAAGATACTCAGGACCAAGATAAAACAGATTGGAAAGAAAAAGAAGATGAATACCATCATGGTCACAAGCCCTAATCACCATGAAGGTAAAACCGTGACCGCCATTAACATAAGTCTTACATTTGCAAGGGATATGAAAAAAACGGTTCTTCTCGTTGATTGCGACTTCACTGGCCAGGATATCCACACCTATCTGGGTATTGAGAGTGAATTGAGTCTGGTTGATTTTTTTCTGGATGATGTTCCGTTACATAAATTGATTATCTGGCCCGGGATTGAAAAAATGACCCTGATATCAGGCAACAGATCTGTTCCGAACTCTACCGAACTATTATCTTCAGACATGATGGAAAAGCTTATCCAGGAAATGGGAACAAGATATGATGACCGGTATGTTTTTTTTGACTCTGCCCCTGTGCTGGGCCGTTCTGAGGCAATCTCCATGGCACCCATGGTAGACGGAATCATCATGGTTGTCGCTTCAGGATCTACTTCCGAGAAGGATGCGATACATGCCGCTTCCCTGCTCCCACAGGATAAATTTCTTGGGTTTGTTTTTAACCGGCACGGAGAGGCATAGGACGGAGACCGGAGTCCGGAAAAAGGAAACCGGAATCCGGGGGATCAACTCCACAACTTCAAAAGATCATGCTGCGAATAATGGAGACGGAAAAAATAAATGCCACAGATTTTGCGCCGGATTTTAAGACCCATGATCAAAATAAAACCTTCCGTTCTCAGAGCTGCAGGTTGGGTAATTTTATTTTAATCATGGGCCTAAATCCTGTGGCGTGCCTTGATGGCGACTTAAAATCCGGTACAGCTTTGGGAAATTTAATTCTGACCATGAGCCTAAAGGATAAATCTATGATTAAAAAGATCACACTTGTATGGAGTTGTATTTTTGTTGTCTTATTGTCAGCCTCGGCGGTCCAGGCCGATGGGGCGATTATCGTGGATCACCACTGCACGGATATCACCCGGATTCCCCAGGCAGCCATTGAAAATGCCAAGGCCAGCCTGCACATCGCCTACGGACATACGTCCCACGGCAGCCAGATCACCAGCGGCATGGACGGGCTGGTTGCCTTTGCCAATGGCGGCGGCCTGGGGCTTTCCCTGCCCCAGGACATTTTTAAGTGGAACAACGGGGGCAGCAGTGGCGCCCTGGATCTTGAGGAGGGTGACGGTTACGGATCAGGATGGATGGATCATGACTGCGGTTACTATCCCGACTGGGTTGACGAAACCCGGGAATATCTGGACGATCCTTCCCATTCGGATGTCAACGTAATCATCTGGTCGTGGTGCGGTCAGGTCTCGAACCGAAGTGAACAGAGCATGATTGATACCTACCTTGCGCCGATGACCCAATTGGAACAGGAATATCCAAATGTCACCTTCGTTTACATGACCGGCCATGCCGACGGCAGCGGTGAAACAGGGAATCTGCATTTGCGCAACCAGCAGATCCGTGATTACTGCACGGCCAACAACAAGGTCTTGTTCGATTTTTACGATATCGAATGCCATGATCCGGACGGTAATTACTACGGCGACAAGCGGGTTAACGATAACTGCGATTACGACAGCGACGGCAACGGTTCCCGGGATGCCAACTGGGCCACGCAGTGGCAGAATACCCACACGCAAGATGTGGAGTGGTACAATTGCAGCTCGGCCCACAGCCAGCCGCTCAACGCCAATCAAAAAGCCTATGCGGCCTGGTGGCTGTGGGCCAGACTGGGCGGTTGGGAAGGCCCGTCGGAAACAAGCGTACCGGCTGTTAATCTGTACGGTTTAATTGCTGCCATGACTGGATTGTCCGCTATGGCCTTTTTTGCTATTCGAAAAAAAAACCTTAAGGCCCACGGGCACAATTAAATCTGTCACAGCTGCGCCGGATTTTCAGTCGACAGACTGTTACGGAACTAAAAAACACCCCGGCTGGTTGGCTGGTTGTACATTTCGTAATATTTAGGCCCATGATCAGAATTAAATCTGCCACAGATACGCCGGATTTTAAGTCACCATCAAGGCACACCAAAGGACGCATATTGGTTATATGTGTCCTTTGGCATAACGCCGAGGGTGACTTAAAAGACAAGTAGATGGGCGATTTTATTTTGAGCATGGCCTAAGAGCGTGTTTGATAATTTATGAATCGGCTGCACACTCATGAGATTTCGCTTCAATATTCTGTGGATTCGACATATCCGGTCTTAGGTCACCACCCATTAAGCTATCTTGTTCTGAAGCTTGACCCAAAACACGTTGAGATCCATGATATAAAAATGGAAAACCGCCACGCCGCCGATCAACAGCCCCAGGGTCACGATGATAAGGACAATACGGATGCGAAGACGTCTCTTTCTGTCCTGGGAGGTAATAATATTGGGTACAACCGTCAATACCGGAAAGCCGGACGCCTTTGAAAGGGATTCGGCACTTCTGCAGGAAGCGTCTGAAAATTCAAGAAGGGCCGCAAGCCCGGTGCCCGCACCCAACCCAAGAACCACCCCGATGAGCCCAATGGCAATCCGGTTGGGTTTGAAGGGTTTTTCCGGCAACAGCGCGGATTCTATGAGTGTAAATCTCTCTCCTTTCTCCGCCAGTTCAAGTTTCTGAGCTATTTTGGCTTCCATCATTTTTGCCTGTAGTTCATTATATTTGGCATTCAGATTATTTCTTTCCATGAGAAGGGCGTTATATTTTTCTTCAACCCCGGGGATGGCAGCAATCCGTTTCCTGTAAGTGTCCGCCTCTGCATTTAGATCGTCTATCTGGTGTTTGACGGAACCGATATCGGATTTAAGCCCCGCAAGCCTTGCGGATAAGCTGACATAAACCGGATTTTTCAACTCTTCGTGCGCCTGCGCCTGCCCTTTTTCCTCTTCCATCACTGTCTTAAGTTCTTCTAATTCCTTTTCCAGTTTTTTTACATCGGGATAAAAATCCGAGAATTTGGTTTTCAGATTGATCAGCTCCATTTTCTTTGCTTCAAGGCTCTGCCTTCTAAGGAGGAGAATGGATTCATGGTCAATGGATGCATTGTTTAACTCCTCGGTCAGCTGTTCTTTTTTTTCCAACAAGGTCCTCAGGTTCTCCTTGGCATCCCGGACATAACGTTCAAGATTGATCAGTGTTTGCATATTGATATTAAAAGATTCGGGAAGACAGTTTGCGTTGTTTTCCTTGAATTGGGCAATTTTCTGGTCCATTTCGGAAAGCTGCTGTTTGATCTGATTTTTTTCATCCTGCAGGAATTCATGGGTATCAAGGGCCCGGCTGGTTCTTACATTGATATCCTCTTCGAGAAAAAGTGTTGTGATCTTATCAACAACCTTTTGGGTTTTTTTGGGATTTTTCCCTTGAAATGAAAGTGAAAAGGCAATGGTGACCGTGGCGGTTCTCCCGGATTTCCGGTCTGCAACTTCGACGTTTATCGGTTCAAGAACGATTTTGTCTCTCATCTCCGTAGCCATTTCATCAAGGGTATTTTTTTCAAGTTCTTTTTTGTACAGGTCCAGCTCTTTAATCAGCTCCTTGAGCTGATTTAATGTCAGAACCCTTTGCTTGATGGATTGCATTCTCTGTTCAGCAAAGATCGTCATGCTTGAAGTGACATATTCTGCCGGAATTTCACGCTGTTCAATGAGTATGACGGCATTTGATTTGTACACGGACGGCAGAAGATAAGCGGTTAATGCGGAGATGGCTGCGATCGTGATAAACGGCAGGATCAAAGCCCATTTTCTTCTGTCTATAATGGATATAAAATCGCCTGGGGTTAAAGTCTGTTCCATTGCCTCTTTTTTGGGTAATATAATTGTCTGGGGTTATTGGATATTCTTGAGTTTTCGAAAAATATTTTTGTTTTAATATCAATATGCTGAGTTTTTTAAATTTACGACATACTTTTTAATGTCGTTTTTATTACAAAGCAAAACGTCTATGTTTAAAGGCTTTTCCAACACCAAATCAAAATTCATGCCACAAGCAATAATTGTTGATAACTATTTTTCGAAAACTCAAGGATATTGAGAAACGCCTTATAGCTGATAATGATCCTCAAATAATTTTTGTGCATGGGCACGTCCATCAAAGTTCTTTTGGCCGGTAAGGGCTTTTTTAAGGTTTTCTTTTGCGCCTTTGATATCCCCAAGCCCATGGCAGATCGCACCCATATGGTAATAAAGGATTTCATTATTATCTTTTTTTTCAATGGCCTTGCTGACCCATTCCCTGGCTTTTTCAAGATCACCTTTTTGATAGTATACCCATCCAAGGGTGTCCATGATAATATATGACCCCGGGTTTAATTCGTTTGCTTTTTTTGCCAGATGTAAGGCCTCTGTCAGGGATTCTTCGGATTTTCTGTGCTGTGACAGGATGCTGGCAAGATTGTTGTTGGCAGCCCAGATATCAGGGTGTTTTGCCAGAAGTTTTTTGTACTCTTGTTCCGCTTTCAAAAAATCCCCGCCGGTTTTGTATAAATTGGCAAGTGAAAGCCAGGCATACTGATTTTCAGGTTCTGAGTCTACCACCTGACTTAACATGCTTTCAGCAGATCTCCGGTCCCCCTGTTTGATTTTCAGCTCTGCCATGGAAATTAAAAAAACAGAGGCGGGGCCGGCTTTTTTATTCCCGGTTTCAAGCTCTTTTAACGCGTTGTCTTTCTTGCCCATTCTCGAAAGCGCAAGGGCTGTCTTCAGGTATCCGATGGGTTCCTTGGGGGCTTTTGCTTTGACTTGGTCATACTGGGCAAACGCTTTGTCGTATAGTTTCCGGGTCAGGTAAAAGTCACCTAAATCTGCAATATAGACAAGATTCTCCGGTTCTATTTCTATTATTTGCTTTAAGTTGTTTTCCGCAGCAGCCATATCTTTTTTACGGGCATTCACCTCAGCCATGGTCTTTAACAGTTTTACTGCATCTGCATCTTCGGCTTTTTTCAGTGCATTGGAAAGAACATGGAGTGCAAGGGCATATTCCTCGTTTAAAGCGTGGGCGCCGGCAAGACCTGTAATGCCTGCAATATTTTCGGGGTCATCACTAACCACGCTTCTGAACTCAATGACGGCTTCGCCGCCATTGCCTTCAGCCATATATAAATTGCCAAGGATGCCATGGGCGGTGATGTTTCTTGGATCATATTCAAGGACTTGATTGATTTGGGCTTTGGCATCATCCGGCTTTTCCTGGATGGAATATATGGTGGCAAGGTTGATTCTGGCTTTGATCATCCCGGGTTTTGGAAGGATTTCCCCCTGGGACAGATAGGTTTGCAAGATCTCTTCGGCCTTTTGCAGGTCTTTTTGCTGCATCTGGTACGCACTTAGAAAATTTGGATACTCATATTCCAGAGGCGTTGCCTCCATGGCATTCCGGATTATTTCAAGCCCCCTTTCGGTCTGTTGGTTTTTAATCATCAGATCGGCTGCAAGTGTTTTTCTCTGGCTGTCTTCGGGATCTTTTTCAATGAGTTTGTTTAACACATCCAGCGCCTTGTCTTCTTGTTGGGTTTGAAAATAGACAATTGCAAGATCTTTTTGAAGTCTCACGGCATCCGGCATCATATCCAGAAGTTTTAGTAAGGATAACTCAAGATTTTTAAAATCTTTTTTCTTCCGGTAATAATCTGTAAGTCTTGTGCGGATGGCCAGGGAATCAGGGAAGCGTTCTGCGCCTTTTTTTAGAATTTCAAGGGCCATTTCACTGTTTTTCACTGCATTATAGTAAAGGTTTTTAAACAGGTAAAACTCCTGGGTATCAATCCCCTGGTTTTCTATTTTTTCAAACAGATCCTTTGCAGGTTCAAATTTTTTATCTGCAACATAAACAGCAGCCTTTAACAGATTGGCGATTTCATTGTCAGGATCAATGGCGGTAACTTCATCGGCCTTTTCTTGGGCCTGTCTGTATTTTTTGGAAGCAAACAGCATTTTGCCCATATCAAGCCTTGACTCAATATGGGTGGGATCCAGCTGGGCTGCCATGTTGAATTTTAAAAAGGCCGGCTTGAAGTTGTTCAGGCTAAGTTCGGTTTTGCCGAGCAGGTAATAGGCCTGGGCATATTTCGGATCTATCTGGATGGCGTTTTTGAATTCAAGCGCTGCTTTTATGTAATCTTTTTGCTCCAGCAACGCCTGTCCCTTTGAAAGAAAAGCCGCTTTTTTCTCTTCGGTCGTGTCGCAGGCACATAATAAAAGGCAAAGCCCCAATGCGGCCGACAATATTTCCCGAAATGCGAATTTACGAGATATCTTTTTCATAATGAACATAACATATTCAGACAGGAAATACTTTGTCAAGAAAAAAGATATTTCAATGGCTGAAAAAGTATGTTTTTATTTTTGCTTCTGTATTTTCTTGTAAAGTTATCCTTTTCCGATACCTTCAGGTGTATCGCCATAAACTCGAAGCCTGTGATCGGTACTGGCGCTTTAAAGTGAAAATCAGTGAAAATCAGTGAAAATGGTGGGTTGACATGTTTTTTCTAAATTGTTAAATTTTTCAGCTGTGGAAAACAAATATGAGTGTTGTCGTGCAAAATTTAAAGGTTATGATTTTGGTAAGCTGATTTACCCTAAGATTGTAAAGCTTCTTAAACTCTTTGTGGTGCCGGCAGGGAAAGAAGCATTGTGGCGCACTCAACCTGATATCCATATAGCGACGCTGATGACTTGATGCGAAGACTTAAGAAAAAGGAAAACAGATGATGAGCCTTTTGGAAAACAATACTGCTGCCTCCAACGACACCAAACTGACCCGCACCAGGGTCTGCGTAACTGTTCCCACCAAAGGCCGAAATCCCCGAAAAATGCAGGAAAAAGCCTATGCGCTGATCATTGATGTGGCGCAGTATCCTGAATATATGGACTCTGTTAATAGCCTGGATGTTCTGGAAAGAGAAGAGGAGCGGCTGGTTACACGATGGGATGCCCAGATTGACGGTGCGCCTATCCAGTGGGTCCAGGTGCTGCTGCCCCGGAAAGATGATCTTGTCATGGATTTTGAGGCTGTGGAAGGTGATTTTGATGTCTTCAGGGGACAATGGCGCGTAGATGCTGCAGGCAATGAGATCCACCTGAATCTGACCGTTGAATACCGTCTGGGAATTCCGGTTATCGGTGAAGTGCTCGGCCCCATCCTCAGGGAAAAGGTTGAAGCCAACTGCCGGGCCATGCTTGGGGCGATTGCAGGTCAATTGCAGGTCAATACCGGAAGCTAGTTGAGATTATGGAACAGATCAGAACGGAAATTGTCATTGTGGGAACCGGTGCAGGCGGTGCCATGGTTGCAAAGGAACTGGCCCTGGCCGGCCGGGACATTGTCCTGGTGGAGCGCGGTCCCGGTATGGACAGTTTTGCCGGCCTGGAAGAGATGCAGCTTGGCCGCAGGCTATACCAGAATGAGGGCCGGTTCCCAAAAACCGAGGAAGGCTATTCCCTTTTAAAGGGACATCTTGTGGGGGGCACCACAGAGCTTGCAATCGGCCACGGCATGCGTGTATTTGAAAAGGAATTCAAACGCCTGGGCCTGGATTTGGCGGCCGTCTTTGAAGAGACCGAAGAAGAACTTGGCATCGGGCCCATGCCCGAAGCCCATATCGGGGCAAACGCCGGATTTTTGACCCGGGTTGCCGAATCCATGAACATGGAAATTACCACCTGGACCAAGTTCATTGATTTTGACCAGTGTACCCATTGCGGCCGGTGCGTGATCAGCTGCCCTGTCGGTGCTAAATGGAGCGCCAACCACATCCTTGAGCCGCTGCAGAACAGGGAAAATGTGCGACTGCTTACCCACACCCGGGTGGATCATGTCGATATCGGCACAGGCCGGGCCCGGGGCGTGGTCTGCGAAACAGCCCAGGGCCCCCTGGAGATCCTGGCGGATAAAACCATCCTGAGTGCCGGGGGGATTGGAACACCGGTGATCCTCCAGCGTTCCGGCCTGGAAGCCGGCCACTCTCTTTTTCTGGATATTTTTCCCATTGTATACGGCAGAAGCCCGGTTTTTAAACCTGTCCTGGAACCCTCCATGCCCACCATTTTCAACGAGAATTCAGGCAAGGGGTATGTGCTGGCCCCTCATGTGGATACAGCTCTTATGTTCCAGGGAATCAAGGGGTGGTTCGGGGATCTGATCCCATATGGGGTCATGGTCAAGACCCGTGACGACAACAAGGGCAAGGTGGATGCCCGGGGAAAGGTGTTCAAGTACATTACCACGGAAGACCGGCACCGGATTGATACGGGCGTGAAAGAGGCCAGGGAACTGCTCCTGAATGCCGGTGTGGCCGGGGATATGATCACCGTATCCGAGATCATCGGCGGGCACCCCGGCGGAACTGCGGCCATAGGAACGGTGGTCAACCCGGAACTGGCATGCATGAACGCTAGGGATCTGTACGTCTGTGATGCCAGCGTGATTCCGGAATCTCCGGGCCGGCCCCCCATTGTATTAATTGTTGCCCTGGCCAAATGGCTGGGAAAGGTGTTGGCGGCATGAATCAGAAAAGCATGGATTTTGCTTTTATTGGACATCCATTTGATATGGATCACCTGTACCGGTACCTCAAAGCCTACAAACCGGATTTGAAAAAACCGGGCAGGGAACTGCTCCTGAAATTGTTCGAGTGGACCCCGCCATTCAAGGACAGGGACATTACAATTACCACGGAAAACGGCAAAACCATCACCGGCAGTCTCATTATCTGTCCCTTGCTGCCCGAAATGGTTCAGAATACAGGTCATCGTGATTTTAGAAACCTGTGCATCGAAAAAGTAATTGCCGCCCTTAAGCTGGCAGCCCAACAGGGCGCTTGCATTGCAGGTCTGGGCGGATTCACATCCATTGCAGACGGTGACCAGGGTCGCCTGGTCGCCCAGAAAGTGCCGGAACTGGCCGTGACCTCGGGCAACACACTTACGGCCATGTCTGCCGTTGACAGCGTGATTGAGGCTGCCGGCCTGCTGGGCGTGGATTTGGCCGGTGCAACGGTGGCTGTTGTGGGCGCCACCGGGGATATCGGCACGGCCTGCTGCCGATACCTGGTGGGCCGTGTCAAACGCCTGGTGCTGTGTTCCCGCCTGGCCCTGAACCAGCACAAAATTGCCGGGGAACTGCAAAAGGCGGGGCATGCCCGGATCCAGGTTGAAAATGATAATGCCCGGGCCGTTTCAGACGCAGACCTGGTGATTGCTGCGGCCAGTTCTGTTGCCCCCATTTTTCACCAGGAAGAGTTTAAGCCCGGCGCCATTGTCTGTGATGTGGGGTACCCTAATAATATTTTCATGGATACGGATGTTGAAAAACTCAATATTTTTCTGTTCTCCGGCGGACTGATGAAGGCCCCGTCTCCGGTTCACCTGCCCTATGACATGGGGCTGCCGGAACCCGGCATGCTTTACGGATGCTGGTCGGAAGCCATCGCCCTGGGCATGGCCGGGAAATATGAGAGCTTTTCATCGGGACGGGGAAATATCCAGCCCGGAAAAATGGAAACCATCTGGGAGATTGCAAAGCAGCAAGGATTTGAAAGGGCTCCCTTCTTTTACAATACCAAATTATGGCAGCAACGGGATATTGAACGTGTCAGGGCCCTTGCGGCCAGTAAAGAGATTGTGATGGAGACCGGAGACTGAAAACCGGAAACCGGAGACTGGAGACTGGCGGTCGCTCTTCCTGTCTCCGGCCTCTGTTTTGATATGGATAATAAAATGAACGACGACAAAATTAGTCAGGCAAAGTACGACCCCGGGGATCCGGTTTTTGACGCTGAAACCATACCCGGGGTTCTGGAGCATCGTTCTCGGGTCCAGGGTGACACGCATTTTTGCAGTGTGATTGAAAAAAACAGTGAAAAGAACATCACCTTTGGGGACCTGTATGAAACGTCATGCCGGTTTGCTTCCGCCATGATCGATGCCGGGTTCCAGCCCGGGGACCGTGTGGCCCTGATGCTCCCCAACGATGACTCTTTTCTCTATGCCTATTACGGGGCGCTTTTGTGCGGAGTAGTGCCGGCAGCCCTTGCCCCGCCTTTTATGCCCCGTAAAATGGCGTTTTATGTCCGGGATAAATCCGGTCTGCTCAACAATATCGGTGCGGCAGGCATGATCACGGACAACACCTGCATACCCGTTGCCCAGGCAATAAAGCCCCTGGTGTCTTCCATGAAAACCGTCATGGGGGTCCGGGATCTTGATGCGTACCAGGGTAAAACAGCACATTTCCAGTCTGTTACACCAGACCAGATCGCCATGATCCAGTTTTCTTCGGGCAGTAACGGCAGCCAGAAAGCTGTGGCGCTGACCCATGCCAATATCATTGCCAATCTCAGGTCCATTCATCTGGCCATGGGCATGCTGCCACGGGATGTGGTGGTGACCTGGCTGCCCCTTTACCACGATATGGGGCTTCTGGGTTGTGTCAGCCAGGCCCTTTTTGCCGGGTGCGAACTGGCCCTGATGTCTCCGATGCTGTTTATTTCCTCCCCCAGGACCTGGCTGGATGTGATGAATGAGAAGGGTGGCACCATTTCCGTATCTCCCAATTTCGGCTATCAATTGTGCGCCGCCCGGGTTCCGGCCATTGTCCCGGAAGAGATGGACCTGTCTGCCTGGCGGATGGCGTTAAACGGATCGGAGATGGTGATCCGTGAGACAATCACACAGTTTATTGACCGGTTCGGCCCCCTGGGGTTCAGGGCCCAGACCTTTATGCCGGTTTACGGGCTGGCCGAGGGGACGGTGGCGGTCTGTTTCACCCCACCGGGGACCGGGATGGTAACGGATGAGATCAGTCTTGACCAATTGACCGGAAAGGGGATTGCCCAACCCGGGGGGCCGGGGGAGAGAACCTGCAGTTTTGTCTCGGTGGGAAAGCCCATTCCCGGGGTGGCGGTTAAAATTTTAGATGAGGATCATCGTGAAGTGGAGGAACGGGTTCAGGGACGTTTTTTTGTCAAAGCGCCTTCGGTCATGGCCGGTTATTTCAATGATCCCGGCGCAACGGCGGACACCATGTGTGACGGCTGGCTGGACACTGGCGATTTGGCCTATTGTGCCCAAGGGTATTATTATATTACCGGCAGGTCCAAAGATATTATAATCAAAGCCGGCCGGAACTACATTCCTGACCATTTTGAACAGGCCCTGGCATCTGTCCCGGGCGTCCGTAAAAATTCGGCGGCTGCGTTCAGCGTTCCCAATCCGTCCAAAGGCACGGAAGATGTCGTGGTGATGGCTGAAACCAAGATGGAAGGGGATGACACCCTGGCAGCCCTGTCCCGGGAGATCCGGCAGGCCGTATCCGGGCGCCTTGACATGGCGCCGGATGATGTCTGGCTGGTGCCGCCCTATACCATTCCCAAAACATCCAGCGGAAAGGTGCAGCGTCCCCTTTGCCGGAAAATGTACCTGGACCGCACCAAATAAGCGCTCAGTATGAAAAAAGTAACCATTTATTAGAAAAGAAAGAGATATGCAATCATTAAACGTAATCAATGATGATGTTCAAATGTGGACGGAGCCGGAGATTTTTGAGGTACTCAAAGAGATGCTGCCCCTGGTGGCGCCGTTGAAGGTGACCGGGGACGTTTTACGCGAGACATCCCTGTCCGAAGATCTGGCGTTTGATTCCCTGGATATCATGGAAATGCTGGCGACCGTGAATGAGCACTTTTCCGTGCTCCTGGATTTTGAATACTGGATACAGAAAGAATCCCAGGCACAGGGCAAACCGTTTACGGTCCAGTCCTTGTCCCAATTTATTTTTAAGACCCTTACAGAGCCTGCAGTCTATGAAGAAAATTGAGTTTGGTATCCGCAAGGATCTCCAGGCGGACATCCGCCATGAGCCCAACGCGTGTGACGGTTTTGTACTGGATCTTTCCCTGGGGTGCCGTCATCAGTGCAACTATTGTATCTTTTCTCCCCTTGAGCACCTGGCATACCGCCTTATGAACCCTGCCCATGACGGCAAGGTCATCCCGCTCAAGCTGGACCGGCTTCTGGAAAGGCAGGATTTTCCCCCTGCGGTTTATATGTGCTACTCCTCGGATCCCCTGGCGGGAAAGGATATGGCGGCATCCACCAAAACGGTTTTAAAAAAACTGTTTGCCCATGATGTGCGCGTTCTTTTTATTACCAAAGGGGTGTTCACCGATGATGTTCTGGATATCATTGCCATGCGTCCGGACCTCATGGATATCCAGGTGGGGCTTACCAGCAGCGACTGGCGCCGCAACCGGCTCATTGAACCCGGGGTGCCGGATTTTGAGGCCCGGCTGGCCAATTTTGAAAAACTTGCATCCATTAACGGGCTGTTATCCCTTGCGATCCGCATGGATCCACTGTTTCCGGTGATTGACGATTCAAGGGAAAATATTGAAGCCGTTCTGGGCCGGGTTTCTAATCTAGGTGTCAGGCAGGCCGTCTGTGGCTATGTGATGCTCACGGAAAAGATCAGGGAGCAATTAAAAGACAATCCCTATCTCACCGAATCCATGCAGGCCCTGTCTGAAAAAACTCCGACGATTTCAGGGCGGCCTTTATACGGTTTTCCCCTTGCTGAAAAATTGGAAAAACTGGAAGAGATCCACGCCCTGTGCAAAAAAATGGAAATGAATATGTCGGTGTGCGGGTGTAAAGATGAACGGCTTAAAAACCATGACATCCCATGGGTCTGCCACTCTTTTAAGGCCAAGGAAAAACGACATGAAATCTGCTGGGAAGCTTAAGGCCATGTTTACAATAAAGCCGTTCATCTACTTGTCTTTTAATCCATCTACGGCGTTACGCCAAAGAACAGATATAACCAATATGTCTCCTTTGACGTGCCTTGGGGGTGACTTAAAATCCGTCATATCTGTGGCAGATTTAATTTTGATCATGGGTCTGACCATCTCCCTGATTCTGTTTACCACAGGTGTGAGCACAGCCAGTGAACTGCCGGCCATTGAGATCATGCAGCGAAATTACCAGGTCAACCGGACACCGGACCGTGTCATCGACATCACCATGGAGATGATCTCCAAATCCGGTAAGAAAAGGGTAAGGCGCCTGACCAATGCGGCCATCCTGACCAAAGATGGTATTACTGAAAAGCGGCTTCTGCGCTTTCGTTATCCCCCGGATATCCGGGGTACGGGATTTCTGGTCGTAGAACAGAATGATGCCGACGACAATATGTGGCTCTATCTTCCCACCCTGCGCAAAAGCCGGCGCAAGCTGGCCAGTGATAAAAAAGACAGCTTCATGGGCACGCAATTCTCCTATGGGGATATTACCGGTCCCAAGGTTGCGGAGTTTAACTATGAACTGCAGGGCAAACAGTCCCTTGATGGGGTGGACTGCTATGTCATTGAGTCTGTGCCGGCCACCCGGGAAATAGAAAAAAATTACGGATATTCAAGGCGGACCGACTATATCCGTGCCGACATCTTTACCCACCAAAAGGCGGTTTTCTATGATATCTCAGGAAAGCTGTTAAAAACCCTGACCTGTTTTGACCCCTATGAAGCGGATCAGGCCAATAACAAATGGTTCATTAAAAAAAGGGAGATGGTCAACCACCAGAATGGTCGCAAGACCGTCCTGACCATGAACAATATCCGGGTCAATTTAGGACTGGATGAAAAATTCTTTTCTGTGCGGAATCTTGAAGATCCATTATGATGGGGCTTAGATCTGTTTTGAATATCCTGGCCGGTGCCGTTGCCTTTCTTGGCATGATCCTGCTGGCGCCGGTTTGGGTCTGGGGTGCTGGATCCTTTGAAACATCTTCCATAGATCCCTTTGCCATGGATGAAAACGACTCTTTTGCCATGGCGCGTCAGCCCTATGATATCAAAGGGTTTATCAGAGGTGAGGCCCATGTCCCTGCCTTTGCCGGCGCAGATTCAAAAAATTCATCCGGCAGTCCGGATACCTATTTTGTTCTGACCGGCAGCCTGAGTGCAGATGCCTCATTTACCGATAATTTTTCTGCAGGGACAGTGCTGCGTTACCGCATCAAGGATCTGGGCCGCTCCGTTGATCCGGACAGTTATGTCGGCAATCATGCCACAGAGTCCTTTGATCTTCGGGAAGCCTGGGTAAAATACCGGTCAGATTCCTGGAGCGTCACCGCAGGACAGCAGATTTTTGCCTGGGGCACAACCGACGGTTTCAATCCCAGCAATGCCGTCTGGCCCCAGGATCGCACCTTTGCTTCCTCTGACCGGGACGACAAGCGGCTTGGGGTGCCTGCCGTTAAGGGGGAGCTGTTTTGGGGTGCTTTGCGGTTGACCGGAATCTTTCAGCCCGTGTTTGTCGATTCCAGATTTCGGGTCTCAGGACTGCCTGAAAATACGAACGTTACCATCAAAGATGTCGATCTGCCGGACCGGGAACTGTCCAATTCAGCCCTGGCGTTAAAGTGCAGCGTATCCGTTCTGTCAACGGATCTCTCGTTTTTCTATACCTACGGCCGTGACCCTGATCCGGATATTGTCCTTGACGGGATCACCGCGTCTGCCAAAGGCATTACCGTGGGGGTGGTGCCTGTATTCAACCGGCTCCAGACCGTTGGGTTTGATTTTGATTCCCTGGCAGGGCCTTTTCTGCTCCGGGGAGAGGCGGTTTACCGTCATGTGGACCCGGCAGGCAAAGGGAGCGCGGGCCGACGAAAATCCGAGATCCAGTGGATTCTGGGGCCGGAGTGGACCTGGTTTGAAGACCTTACTATAAATATCCAGTACGGCATGACCCATGTGATGGAGTATGAAACGGTGACCGATGATCCTGCCGTCCTCAACGCATCCCCCCAGGCAGCCATTGATTTTTTCAATGCCCGCATGTACCGCCAGTTGAACAGAACCAATCCCATGGCCACCATGCGCATGGACTGGCAAATGCGCCAGGATACCCTGCTGCTGCAATTCAGGGGGCTTTATTATATTGACGACCGGGAAATCAGGCTCAAGCCCCGGGCCGTATATGACATCAATGACCGTCTTAAGATCACACTGGCTGCGGATCTTGCTTTTGGTCCCAGTGGTTCCCGGTTCGATAATGCCGGTAAAAATTATAATGAAGTGTTTAGTGAATTGAAATATTCTTTTTAGGAGGCCGGAAACCGGAGGCTGGAGGCTGGAGACCGGAAACTGTCAGGAGAAGTCATGGAACATGAAATTAGAAGGGTGGAGCGCCCGCAGGTTAGATTCAGCAGGGATGCCGTGTTGCGGCCGGGTCAGGCTGATATGCTTTATCTTTTTTTGATCGTTCTTGTTTTTTTGTTGCTTTCAGGTTGTTCCGGGGGAAGTGCACCGGTTGAAGAGGAAAAGCCCCGGCTTTTCATACTCAGTGGGGCAGGACTTAAATGCGTTCTGGATCCCGTTGCCCAGGCATTTACCCAGAAGACCGGGATTGAGGTGGAGTACTCCTATCTGTGTTCGGCCATGCTGCTGACCAACCTGGAATTGACCAAACAGGGGGATATTTTTGTGCCCGGCTCCAAGTATTATTTTAACCTGGCCCGGGAAAAGGGGCTGGTGGATGAAACCCATATGGCTGTATGTGGTTATATGGTTCCCTGTATCATGGTTCAAAAGGGCAATCCTAAAAATATCCATACCCTGGACGATCTGGCAAAACCCGGGCTGCGGTTGGGCGTTGGGGATTTTAAAGCCCTGGCCGTGGGCAGGCTGACCGAGGTGATGCTCAAGCGGGCCGGCCTGTTTGACCCCATTATGAAAAATGTGGAACTGACCGGGGGCAGTGCCACCAAAATGTGCCTGCCGGTCTGCATGAACAGCATTGACGCCGCCATCAACTGGACCGGGACGGCAAAGACCTTCAATCATTGTTCTGATATTGTGCCCATTGACAAGAACAGCTTGATGTACAGCGCCTTTCCCGTGGCATTGACCAAATATGCCGCCCCAAAAAAAGAGGCTGCCATGAAGTACTACACCTTTGTCCAGTCTCCCCAGGCCAGGGAGATATTTATCAAGTTTGGATTCGGGCTTGATTTTGAACCGGATGAAAACCAGTATCTGGAATAAGCATCATCTGTTTTTAAAGGAGAACAAAATGGTCCAGTCAGAACCAAAACCCATGCCCCGGACCAGACAGTCCAGACTGAACGGTGAACATGTTTTTACCCTGGCCATTTTTTCGTTGCTGCTGGCCTATTGCCTGTTTATTCTTTCCATCCTTTTGGCTGATGTCCTGTACCTGAAATCCGGTGAGCTTCTCAAGGCCCTGCTGTCCAGTGAGACCTTCTTTGCCATAAAGCTGAGCTTCTTCACGTCCATTGTTTCAACGGGCCTGGCCGTATTGATCGCCATTCCGGGCGCCTATGCCCTGTCCCGGTATAATTTTCCTGGCAAGGCCTTTATTGACGCCGTTATCGACCTGCCCATGGTCCTGCCGCCCCTGATCATCGGTGTGAGCCTTCTGGTCTTTTTCAATACCGGCATCGGCAGGTGGCTGGAGGAACACGGGTTAAGGCTGGTTTATACCGTTCCCGGGATTATCCTGGCCCAGTTTTCCATCTCCTCCTCCTTTGCCGTACGGGCCATGAAAGCGGCCTATGACCATATTGACACCCGGTTTGAACTGGCCGCCAGAAGCCTTGGATGCAACAAATTCCAGGCTTTTTACAAGGTCATCCTTCCCCTGGCGCGCAACGGCATGATTGCCGGGGCAGTCATGACCTGGGCCAGGGCGGTGGGCGAGTTCGTTCCCATTCTTATTTTTGCCGGTGCCTCGCGGTTTAAAACCGCGATCCTGCCCACCACTATTTTTCTTCGTATAGAAGTCGGGGACATCCAAGGGGCCGTGGCCCTGACCGTGATCATGATGATCATTGCGTTGGTTGCATTGCTGATATTTAAACGCATTGGCGGCACCGAAGACATTCTTTCCAAAGGCAGGTTATGATACGCTTAAAAGACGCAAGCCTTGCCATTGGATCATTCCGGCTGGATAACATCAACCTTACGGTGAACAAGGGGCAGTATTTTGTCATTGTGGGGCCCACCGGCTCCGGCAAGTCCAGCATTCTTAACAGCATTGCCGGACATTATAAAATTCACTCAGGACAGTTGTGGGTGGACGGACATCTTGCCAACACCCTTGCCGTGGAAGAACGCAATATCGGCTATGTTTTCCAGGCAGGGCTTTTGTTTCCCCACCTGAGTGTCCGGCAGAACATCAATTTTGGACTCAAAGTCAAAAAGCTGGTCAACGAAAATAACACAGAACCGGTTGAAAAAATTGCCCGGGTATTTCACATTGATCACCTGCTGGACCGGTCCATTCACAATTTAAGCGGTGGAGAAAAACAGCGGGTTGCCCTGGCACGGGCCATGATCTGCCGACCCCGGGCCATGCTCCTGGATGAACCTTTCAGTTCCGTGGACCGGAATACCGCCGAAAATCTGATGATGGAATTTAAAAAAATCCAGAGGGAAACCGGCCAGACCGTTGTCCATGTGACCCATAACCAGGAAGAAGCCATGATGCTGGCCGATCAGATCTGCGTGGTGGACAAAGGAAACATTGCCCAGGTGGGCAAGCCCGAGCAGATCCTGACCCGGCCCGAATCGGAATTTGTCGCTGATTTTTTTGGTGCCCATAATATTTTTAAGGGGGTGGCTGAAATTGAAGGCGGGCAGACCCGGATTACCCTTGGGGGGAAAACCATCTATTCCGAAGCAAAGGAGGCCGGGGATATTGTATTTTCCATCCGGCCCGAGGACATTGTGATTACCCCCCCCGGTAATGGGGAATCCAGTCCCAATACCTTTACCGGTATCATCCGCCAGATGGTTGACCGGGGGATTCTTTACCAGGTGATTGTGGATATCGGCTTTCCCATTGTGAGCTATGCGTTCAGGAAAACCATTGCCCGGATGGGTGTGTCGGTTGCAGATACTGTGGCGGTTGGGTTTGAGCCTGGGTGTGTTCATATTATTCCCCGGGGGGGGTTGGGGCAGATGAGCAGATGAGCAGATGGGCCTTTAAGTTCAGTATAGCGTGGTGTTGGTTTTGGTGGCATATGCGTGGTGAGTTGAAAAAATTTCAAAGCGCGAGTCCTGGGCTTGGTCCAAATCTCACCTGCTCACCCGCCCACCTGCTCACCTGCTATAGTGAAGGAAAAAGGGCAGATGAGCAGATGAGCAGATGGGCCTTTAAGTTCAGTATAGCGTGGTGTTGGTTTTGGTGGCGTATGCGCGGTGAGTTGAAAAAATTTCAAACCGTGAGTCCTGGGCTTGGTCCAAATCTCACCTGCCCACCCGCTCACCTGCTCACCTGCCCAATTAACTGTAGAATTGGCAAAAATCAGGAATACTTACAGATGATTAGACTTTTATCTTTTTTCATGGCAGTTGTGTGTACCACTGCGTTGATATCTTCATGTACATCGGCGTCGGAAAAATACGAATCCCAGGTATCAGAGTTAAGGGAACGGGTAAGGAATAGTTTTTCACCTAAGTTTGATCCCATCTGGGTGGCCCGGGAAAAAAAGGTGGACAAAGCACTGGCGGAAGTGGATCGACTGATTGGGATAATGGACCAGGCTTTGGCGGAGTTGTCCTCTTATTCTCCTCCCCTGGATCTTGAATTAAGGCATAAGGCCCATGAAACCCTTTTCAGGGATTGCCGCAAGGCGCTTTTGCAGATCAAGGCAGAGGCCGGTAAACCCAAACCCGACGGCATGGCAGCCGTTCGAATATATCAGGGGATGACCAAAAAAATTCTTGGGTTTCAGAGCCTGTCTGATAATTAGGGGATCGAAGCGAAATCTCATGAAAATTGGGGCCATTTTCATGGGGCTCTCAGCGATTGGCCAAAAACGTATTGGAACTTTCATATAAAAGGAATGCGCATATGAAACCGTTTGATTTTATCTTAAAACACAGGGCTGCAAATCTGTTCAGCTTTATTTCGATTTTTATTCTGACCATCGTGCTCACGGTCACCCTGGGGGCTGGAAGAGGATATCACAAGATTTACGAGGGGGTCGGGGGCAGCGGAATCCTGGCGGTTTTTGAAGGCGATGTGGCCTGCCCCTATATCAGCCTGGTTCCGGAAACCTTTGAGGAAAAAATTTTAAAGATTCCCCATGTAAAGGATGTGGCCGGTGAAGTACGGCAGCGCTATACATATACCAAAAACGAAAACCTGACCCTGACCTCCATGGATCCGGACGATCTTCTGGATTTCAAGTCCATCGAACTGGACCCAACCGTTTTTGAGATGTTTAAAAACACGGCCAACGGTGCACTGGTGGGCCGCAAAATTTTCAATATGTTCGGCTGGGAGGTGGGGCGGGAAATCTCGGCTGCAGGACTGGTCTTCAAAGTGGCCGGTGTTTTTGAGCAGCCCCTTTCGGTTTACGAATCCATGGTGATTCTGCACAAGGATTATCTCCAGCAGCTGACGGCCAAGCAAGGGTATGCCACTTCGATCCTGATAAAAACGGATCTGACCGGCAGAAATGAACAGGAAAAGGTGATGAAGGCGGTGGAAGATCTTTTCAGGGACCATCCTTCAAGGATCGTCTGCCGTTCAGAGGATGACCTGTGGCGCTCCATCAAGGCCAGCCAGGGAAATCTGGGAGATATCATCCAGGCCTTAGGGATATTGCTTGGCATTCTTCTGACCATTCTGATTGTCAATAACACATTTTTGCTTTACAAACGCAAAGCCCCGGATATTGATGAACTGCTTGGCAAGGGTGGGACCAGGGGCGCAGCCGCAGCCCTTGTTTTCCGGGAAACAGTTTTGGTCTGCGCCGGTGCAGGAATTCTGGCGGTTCCCTTTACCTATCTTGCCACCCTGACCCATCCCTATGTGGGGACCGACATGTTTCACCCCCCCATTTACGCAGACCCCAAGGTCATGCTAATTGCAGGGGCCGTGGCCTTTTGTGCGGCGTTTCTGTCCGCTCTTTTAACCATTCCGGCTGTTTTTTCCCGCTTCAGACATCACGGGGCCTGTTTGGGCAGGCTGCCTTCCGCCGGAAACTGAACCCCAGCGTGGCATAACATATTTTTATTGCTGAGGTGAACCGTATTCAAGAGGAGATCTGAAATGAACGCTGTGTTTGAATCCAGAAAACTGATGCTGGGATGCACCCTCTGCCTGGCCGGCATGATTGTCGTATTTGCAGCCGCCTTGACCCTGGGAACCGCCCTTAAATCCCAGATCATGACCCAGGGGACGAAGGGAAACATGATCCTGGTGGACGCCGGTGCCGATACACCCATGTTTTCAAGCCTTCCCACGGAGGTGTATGAGTTTGTCCGTACGGTTCCCGGAATTGCCGAAAAGGACGGGGCGCCCATGGTGACCCAGTGCCTTCAAATTGCCGGCCTGGTGTACGGTTATTTTACCAATGTCCGGGGCGTGGATGCCATGTACTACCATATGTATGACCAGTACCGCCTGGTAGAGGGCCGTCTGCCCGCCGCAAAGAATGAAATCATGATCGGCACTCTTTTACCCGAAAAGATTAAACAGGAACTCAGGATTAACGATACCCTCTCTTTTGAAGGGGACAACTGGGTAATCACCGGCATTTATGAGGATCCGCTCACGGTAATGGGCTCAGGAATCGTGGCCCGCCTTGGGGATCTGAAACAGGCCACTCACCGGGAGCATATTTCATTTGTGTCATTAAGGGCCAGGGATCACAACGCCATGGCGGAGATCGCCGGTTATATCAACAAAACCTTTGCCGCCCTTCTCATGGAAAATCCGGACATCCCCGGGGTCATGATTGAATCCGAAGAGGAGTACTACCACCATGAGGCCGAGGCCATCAATCCCCTGGTACTTTTTTTTAACCTGGTCGGAACCCTGTATCTTTTGGTGGGGGCTGTCATTGTTTACAATCTCGTTGATTCCATGGTGGCAAAAAAGGGGGCAAACCCGCCAGGTGCCAGCCGGACCTTTCCCGGGTCGGTCTTTGCCTCTTCTGCGCTGATTATCATTCCCACGGCAGTGTGCGCCGCTGTGCTGGCAGCCTTATCCACCATGCTCATTGCCCGCATTTCATTGAATTTCATGATGATGACCCTTTTTTTACGGATTTCAATGGAAATGATTCTGATCAGCACTTTGGTTACCGCCCTGGTCGGTATGGCCCCGGCCCTTGCCGTCATGAGGCGTGTTTCAACCCATTCCGGGCACAGTTTACCCATGGCCGGGTAACTTCGCCGGAAAGCGATAAAAGAATGCAGGTTGTCTTGAGGAACCAAACCTGAGCTGATATAAAAGATTGGCTTTCACTTTGTTCAACCCAACCTGAACGGTGGATCAAATAATGATCAAAGCCGGAAGAAAAAGAAAGGAACGCCATGCCCCTTTATCTTGAGCCCTGTGATATCCATTCCCAAGTACAAGGTTTGGGTTCCGTATTGATCGCCCCGTGCCGGATCTGTCCGTCCATGAGCCTGTCTGTGGCGGCAGGGGAACCATATATTGAACCTTTAAAACGCTTTTTAAGCACCCGGGCGTATGCCCGGGCCATCAATAAACTGCGCGCTGAATTGGCGGAAAAAGGAATCAAAGCGGCCGTATTTCAAAGCGATCTGCCCGTCCCCCTGATGTGCATATGGACCACCTGGCAGCGGCAGTGGTTTTTGAAAAAAGCAAAGCAGTTTGATGGGGTGGTGGTGCTTGGGTGCGATTCTGCGGCCTACATGGTGGGTGATATTTTAAAAGACGAGTCCTGTCGCGTGGTTCAGGGAATGACGGTTAAAGGCATTGTGAGTGTTACCCCCCGCTTTGGCTGGACCGGTGCCATCACCCTGGAAATCAAAGATCAAACCTGTGTCCGATGGCCCAGGGAATCCATTTAAGGCCCATGATCAAAATTAAATCTGCCACAATACACCGGATTTTAAGTCACCATCAAGGCACGCCAATGGACGCATATTGGTTATATGTGTCTGCTGGCGTAACGCCGAGGGCGGCTTAAAAGACAAGTAGATGGGCGATTTTATTTTGATCATGGGCCTAAATCCTTGGATACCGTGATGTGGGACGTTGTTATTATCGGGTCCGGTGCCGGGGGGGCGGCCATGGCCCGGGAACTTGCATGTGCCGGGCAAAAGGTGCTTTTGCTGGAACAGGGCAGGGATCATAAATGGACCGGAAATCCTGTTGCCGCTATGCAGTTTATCGATCGTTTGGGGTTTCGCATGTCACGGGAAGGATTGATGATTGTAAGAGCCCTGACCACCGGAGGCTCCACCATGATCTACGGGGCATGTGCCACCCGGCCTCCGGACTGGATGCTTTCCGAGTATGGGATTGATCTTGGGGAAATTGCAAAAAAAATCGAAAAAACCCTGAATGTCCGTCCCACACCTGCCCATCTGATGGGCCCCGGAGTCCGGCTGATCAGCGATGCTGCCAGGCGCCTGGGGCTGGCGTGGAACAGGTTCCCCAAGTTCGTGGATTTTGAGAAATGCAGCATCCGCTGCGGAAACTGCATGACCGGATGCCCCACCGGCGCCAAATGGACTGCGCGGCATCTCATTGACCAGGCAAGGGCCTGCAACTGCAGGATTGTCCCAGGATTCAGGGTCCATAAAGTAACACAGGCCAGGGGAAAGGTCAGGGGCGTTTACGGCAAATACCAGGGCCGTTCAGTTGAGCTGCAGGCCGGAAGAGTGATCCTGGCGGCCGGCGGCCTGGGAACACCTGTCATCTTACAGCGCTCAGGCCTTGATTATGCCGGACAGCATTTTTTCTGCGACCCCATGCGGTTTGTATACGGCGCCGTGGACAAGCCCAAAGGGGCATGTGATATCCCCAATACCGCCGGAAGTTTTCAGTTCCATGACAAGGACGGCATTTTCCTGGCAGACCACACAGATCCGGCCCTGTTCTATCCCGTACAGATTGTGACCGGCGGTCTTCGCCACCTGCCCAAGGTCCTGGACTACAGGAAAACCATCGGCATCCTGGTCAAAATCAAGGACACCCCGGGCGGACGCATCTATGCTGACGGCAGTTTTTCAAAACCGTTGACCCGGATCGACCATGAAAAACTGGACAAGGGGGTGGATATTGCAGAAAAAATACTTTTAGAGGCTGGGGTGAAACCTTCTTCCATGGTCACCACTGCCGTACGGGGAGCCCATCCCGGGGGAAGTGCCGGCATCGGCAGGGTCGTGGACACCAACCTGGAAACAGAGATAAAAAATCTTTATGTCTGTGATGCAAGCGTACTGCCCAAATCCATGGCCTCGCCTCAAGTGCTGACGCTTCTTTCCCTGGCCAGGCGGCTGGCCGTTCATCTGGAAGGCCGGAGGCCGGAGACCGGAAACCGGAAACCGGAAACCGGAGACCGGAGACTGTAGGCTGGGGATTGACTTTGCTGTTTTGGTTTTCTTATTTGCTGAAATCTGAGTCTTGCAACGCCTGATCAATTAAGCGGCACAACTGCTCGAAAGAAGGAATGCCCACCCTGAGTTTCCCGTTGATGATCAGGGTCGGGGTTGAACTGATGCCTGCATTCCGGGCCGCTGTCACTTCCAGGTCAAGCTGTTCCCGGGTCTTTGGGTCAACGCTGCATTCCCTGAATCTGTTCAGATCAAGGCCAAGTTCCTGGGCATACTTGAAAATATCATCAGGGTTGGGCGTACTCTCGGAGAAAAGCAGGTCCTGATAGGCCCAGAACTGTCCCTGCTCATGGGCGCATCTTGCAGCCAGAGCCAGTGCTTTGGCCCCGGGGTGGATGCGTTCAAGGGGGATGTCCTTGAACACCCATTTGATTTTACCCTTGTATTTTTCCCTGATCCGTTTCACAGTTGAATGCCCTTTCCGGCAGGAAGGGCAAAGGTAGTCGGACAGCTCAACAATGATGACAGGCGCATGGGCAGGCCCGGTTGAAGGGCTTCCTTCAATTGTCACATTGGTCAGGGGCAGGGGCGGCTTTTCCAGGTATATGGATACAGGATATCTTTTTTCCAATTCCCGGCAATACTTCGATATCTGCAGGTTTTTCCACTCCAGGACCAGGCGTTTCCTGATTTTTTCCTTGATCTGCGCTTCGGTTCCCTGCCAATTCCCCCACTGCTGGTATTGTTTTGTCCGGTAATAATTATCCACAACATGATCTTCCAGGACCGGGACTTTTGATACCAGTGCTTGCGTGAGGGCCTCTACCGTGCTTGCCTTTTCTGCGGCAGCTTTTTCAAGAAGTATTTCACGAATCCGGGATTCCAGGATCCTGTACTTCAATTTATATACAGCCTGTTGAATTGTATACAGCCGGGTGGTCAAAGGCCGTTCCACCTCTTCCCGGGTGATTTCTTCACCGTCCACCCGGGCAAGCACATCGGAAAACGCAGCCAACGCAGCGTGTCCATTTTGGCCGGCAGCGTCATGGGGCGCCGTGATCAGGGCATTGGCCGGGATATAAGATCCAAGTCCCAGGCAGAGCATCACAGAGATCCGCTTTTTGTCAAACAGGCAGAAAAACAGAATCAGCATCCATAAAAAATTTACCCCGCAGAGCAGGCACGGCAATCTCATTTTCACCATGATGAAGACCAGGACAGCTTCTGTTCCGCATCCGGCCATGACGGGGAAAAAAAGCCAGGCAGGCCTGAGAAAGTATAAAAGGATCAGAAGCGTGTAGTAGGCCACACCCCAGAGGTACACCGGAATTCCCGCCATATTGTACTGAACGGTTTCCCTGCATCCGTCCCCCATGATGCCGCATAGCGCCGATATCCAGGCCGCTTTGGTTTCCATTGCGGACAGGACAGCCGTAAAAAATCCAAGGAGAATAATGATGCCGGCAATTTTATGGCGCCGGCTTGTTTTGTTTTGAAAAAAAATATTTTTCAGGCTCAGGTCCATATTTTTCCTTTCTGTATTCCTTCTGATTTCAGACTTTTTATATGCCTGGAATAAGTATGCGTCAAGGATAAAAGCTAGTGGATGCTAGTTTGCTGTGTTGGATCCTGATCGTTTTTTTGAACAATGTTTGGGTGATGGAGACCGGAATCCGGAGACCGGACGCGGAAGGATAAGGCCCATGATCAAAATAAAACCTCCCGAGTTTAAAAAACAAGTAGATGGTTGATTTGATTTTGACCATGGACCTCAAACCTGTGGATTCGACATATCCGGTCTCCGGTCTCCGGTTTCCGGCCAAGAACTAATTTAATATGGTGAAAAATAAATCGGGGTAAAAAAAGTGAAAATGGATGAAAAACGGTGAAATTCATACATTTACTTTTTAATTCCTTGTATGCTAAGCATTATTGCAGGGGTGGTAAAAGACTAACCGAAATTAAAGATATTTGAATCGGAAACCGGAAGGTCGACCTTTCTCTCACGGCCTGCCTGAGAATAATTACCCTAATCATAAAGGAGAGCGTCACCGATGAAAAAAACAATTACTGCGCCCCTCATTCTTGTTCTGATACTTTTATGGGGAGGTGTAAACATCTGCACAGGTGTGGACGCACCCGCAAAGGAAGAAGAAAGTCCCAAGCAGGAAACCGTATCCAGGGAATCGGACTGCCGGTGGGAAATAAAGGGGATACGGCCCAAAAATAGAAAACAAAAGGGACAGGTGAACGAGTTTCTGGCAGAAAATCCGGAATGGGAACCCTTTGGCACGACCGAAGGGATGGTGTGGGTCAAACGCCGGGTGTGTGAATAAAGAATCCGGATGTTAGCTTTCTGTAAGAGCCTGTTTGATAATTATGGGATCGAAGGGAAATCTCATGAAAATGAGAACCAATTTTCTGTTAATAGCCGGACTATTGACATAAAATTGGGGGGAATTGGAGCCATTTTCATGAGATTGCAGCCGATTCATCAATTATCAAACAGGCTCTAAGGTCCATGGGCCTTATTTTTCATACCCCGTATGACCCATTTTAATGTTGACATCAAGCACTATAGAAAAAACCGGGCAGGTTTCTGTTCATAGGCAAGGCCCAGTTCGATGCGGTCCAGGATTCTTTGTTTTTCATCCGGGAACTGATATCCTTCATACCCATGGTGGAAAACAAGGTCTCCCGAGGCTGTACGCCAGTAGTTGCCCATGTGGTCAAAACACACCTTGGATGTTACATCCAGGTTTTGGACCATGCGGCGCAATTCCAGCAGTTGCTCATGGGGATCCAGCAGGGTGATCTGTCCCTGGTCAACCTGGTCGGCCATCGGGGTACCGGGAGCAGGCCTGAAGGGCCGGGAGCGGATATAATGGGGATTGACCGCGCTGAGCACCCGGGCGGTATGTTCGGCGTGCTGGTTTGTCATCTCTTTGCCGCCAAGGCCGGGCATCCAGTATTCCGATACTTGAAAACCGGCTTGAACAGCCTTTTTGCCTCCCTCAATATGGCCCTCAGCGGTTACCCCCTTTTTGATCCGCTTGAGCAGGGTATCATCCCCGGTTTCAAGGCCCAGGTGGAGCCGGTTAAGACCCGCTGCGCCAATGGCTTTCAGATCCCCAAGGGAGCGCTGGGCCAGGGTCCGGGCCCTTGCATAGGTGGTGATTCTTTCAATGGAAGGAAATGTTCCCTTAAGATGGGTCAAGGCTGCAATCAAATTCTGGGGCGGCATAATCATGGAGTTGCCGTCCTGTATGAATGCGGTTCTTCCACCCACCGCCATCCACTGGATCAGCATATCCGCACCTGGATGCTGGGTTAAGCCAGGTGCTTTCTCAAGCAATGCCAAAACGGCCTCCCGGGTGACCTGGCCGCCATGCCCCAGGGCTTTTGATGCTGCCTGCAGATCAAGCACAAGGCTTGCCATGGCATTGATATCGGCTTTAATTTCGTCCAGGGATCTTAAGTTAAATTTTTTCCCCTTATACATAGCGCAGAAGGCGCAGTGATTCCACGGGCAGTTACGGGTAAAGCGGACCAGCAGGGAAGCGCTTCCCCCTTCACTGGGCGGGCGGTATACACCGGTTTCAAACGGGTAGTCTTGGCTCATCATGATATCCTGTCTGGGTTGTGGTTCATTATATATGGGCCTAAAAGCTGGATTATCGAATGTTATTATCTGAATTCTTGTACCTGGCCCGGGTTTTATGGTAAGTCTCATTGGATTTCAACGTTTAACAGTAAAAGTAATGTAAAGGTGTCTCCATGAAAAAAGACCGTATCACCACCATCACCAAAGTTGCCGAAACAATTAAAACCGATCTTCTGGTGTATTTGGCCGTGGAGAAAAAGGGTAAAATGCCTGTATGCGATGCCGCTGTACAGCTTCAGATTGAAAAGGCGTTTGAGCTGAATGATTTTTCCGGTAAGGCTGGAGAACAGCTATTATTTTACCCGCCGGATCAGTCAAACATTTCCGCTGTTCGGGTTCTGGTGTTGGGCATGGGCCCTGTAAATAAGGAAAAGGATAAAGGGGATGCCCTGGACATGCTGCGGGAGGCCGGTGGACAGGTTGCCAAGGTGTGTGCATCGGTAAAAGCCAGGGATGTGGTGATCTGCCTGCCAACCCTGACGCATTTATCTGCGGCCCTGGCTGATCCGGATCTGTCTGCGATGGCCCTGGCCGAAGGTGTTATTCTTGGGGATTACCGGTTTGAAAGATATAAGAAAAGCACTAAAAAGAAAACCGATTATCCGGGGCTTGGCAGGATCAAATTTGTATGCAGAGATAATCTTAAACTCGTGCGTCAGGGTGTTGAAAAGGCAAAGAATGCAGCATTTGCCGCCTGCACGGCACGGGATATGGCCAATGAGCCGGGCAATCACTGGACCTGTGCTGATTTTGCAGCATATGCCAAACAGCTTGCCGCTGACACGGGACTGGGATACCGGTGCATAGAAAAAAAGGAGATGGAACAGATGGGCATGGGCGGGATTCTTTCCGTCAATCAGGGCTCCCATGTACCGGCACGCATGGTCATTCTGGAATATTTGCCCGAACAGAGAACCGAAACCATTCTGCTTGTGGGCAAGGGGGTGACCTTTGATTCCGGAGGCATCAGCATCAAGCCCTCTGCAGGCATGGAGGATATGAAATACGATATGTGCGGGGGGGCTGCGGTGATCTGCGCCATGCAGGCTGTGGCGCTGGAAAAACCGGATGTGGGGGTAGTGGCCATCGTTCCGGCCACAGATAATATGTCCGGGGCCAGGGCAACTCACCCCGGCGACATTATCAGCCATTACAACGGGGTAACCAGTGAAGTGATCAACACCGATGCCGAAGGCCGCCTGATCCTGGCCGACGCCCTGGCCTGGGGCATTGAACATTTCAAGCCCACTTGTGTGCTTGACGTGGCCACCCTGACCGGGGCCGTCATTATCGGCCTTGGCCACCATTATACAGGGATTGTGTCCAACAATGACGCCTTGGTCAAAGCGGTTGAATCTGCCGGAAGCCTTGCCGGAGAACCTGTCTGGCGGCTGCCGTTGAATAAAAACTATGAAAAACAGATTGAATCCAATCTGGCTGACATTAAAAACACCGGGGGGAAACCCGCCGGCACCATCACTGCGGCAGCGTATCTGTCAAATTTTGTGGGTAAAACCCCCTGGGCACATCTGGACATTGCAGGCACGGCCTGGGATTTTACCCAAAAAGCGTATGTTCCCAAGGGGCCCTCGGGAACGGCAACCAGAACATTTATTCATCTGGTGCGAAACTGGAAAACAGGCAAAGTAAAATAGTTCAGACCGCCTTAATGGGCTGGTACCGGAACCATTGCCGGCAACTTCCCTGGCGCAGGGACACCTCCTTGTACCGGGTATGGGTATCCGAGGTGATGCTCCAGCAGACCCAGGTCAAAACCGTGATCCCTTACTATCTTAAGTTCATGGAAACCTGGCCGGAGCTTGGAGATCTTGCCGCCGCAGACCTGGAAACCGTGCTCAAAGCCTGGGAGGGCCTTGGCTATTATGCCAGGGCAAGAAATCTGCACAAGGCTGCCGGTATTGTGGTTCATGATCTGAAAGGCATGATTCCCGAAGATTACAAGGAGTTTAAAAACCTTCCGGGGGTGGGAGATTATATTGCCTCGGCTGTGCTCTCCATTGCCAGGTCAAAGCCCCATGCGGTGGTAGATGGCAATGTTAAGCGTGTTCTGGCAAGGTTGTTGTGCGTTGATACGCCTGTGAATCACAGCGCAGCCCATAACGCATATAAAGCCATTGCTGAAACGTTTTTGTATGAAAAAGACCCGGGCACATACAATCAGGCGGTCATGGAGCTGGGCGCCCTGGTCTGTACCCCTAAACGTCCAGACTGCGGCGCATGCCCCCTGACCGCAGACTGTTGCGCCCGTGAAAAACAGGTCACAGATCTTTTTCCCAGGCGGATGGAGAAAAAAAAGGTGCCCACTGTTCAGATTGCCGTGGGCATTGTCAGAAAAGATGGAAAAGTTCTGATCACCCGAAGAAAACTTGACGGGCTTTTGGGTGGATTGTGGGAATTTCCCGGCGGCAAAGTTTCGCCCAAAGAATCTCCTGAACAGGCCTGCATCCGTGAAATCCGGGAAGAGACCGGCATTGAGATCAATAATCTGGAATTTTTAACCCGGGTTTTCCACGCTTACACCCACTTTAAAATAGAGATGGATGTGTTCTTCTGTGATTATATCTGCGGCAAGGTTGTTCTCAATGGTCCCATTGACCATAAGTGGGTCCGTGTGGATCAGCTCCACGGGTATCCCTTCCCCCGGGCTAATCTTAAGTTTATGGCATTGATTACTAAATGAAAGGTGTTGACCCCTATGGGTTATAAGATAATACTCCAGGACGCCCCGAAAAATTATACCTTTGATCAGGATAAGATCATCTCTCCGGCCGATACGGTCCAGCGGTTTCGGGAAAAGGCATCAGCCCTTGACCTTGACATTTTAAACCGGACCCGGCGCATCGACAACGGCCGCCTGGATATTCCGGTATTTTACAGCGAATGTGGTGTGGATGCAAAGCGGGTAACCGGCACCCATAAACAGATGGGCAAGGGCGGAACTCCGGAACAGTCCGAGGCAAGTGCGGTCATGGAACTGGTGGAGCGGTTCAGTTTTTTCTCCTTTGCCGAAGATGAAAAAAACTTTACCCATGCCACGCCGGAACAGCTTGGCGAAAAAGCCCTGGATTACGCCCTGATCACCCAGTCTGTCCATGATGATCCGGCCGACGCATTAAAAGTTAAACCCATATATGATCAGCTGTCCCTGAAATGGACCAAGGGGTATGATCTGACCCTGAAAAAAGAGGTGAATATCCCCTTTAACTGGTTTTATATGATCAATGAATTTAACGGACCCAGTGCGGGGAACTGCACGGAAGAGGCGTTGATCCAGGGCATCTGCGAACTTGTGGAGCGCCACGTCTGCTCCCGGGTATCCCGGAAAAAATTAAAGGTGCCCGGCATCCGCCTGGATTCTTTTAAAGATCCCCTTGTCCGGAAATTGCTTGCCAAGTATGACGTCCAGGGGATCAAGGTCCATGCAAGTGATCTTTCCCTTGATACGGGTATTCCCACCATCGCGGTGCTGGCCTGGGATCCATCCACGTTTCCGGATACAAGTGAGATCGTATGGACCGCCGGTACAGCCCCCTCCCCGGAAAAGGCCATGGGGCGGGCCCTGACTGAAGTGGCCCAGCTTGCCGGAGACTTTAACACCGGATCCAATTACGCGGCATCCGGCCTGCCCAAATTTACGGATATAGAGGCGGCCGGTTATATCACCCATCCTGAAACCATGGTGGATGCGGCTGATCTGCCGGACCTGTCTGCTGACAACATGAAGGTGGAAGTGGAACGTCTGATCCGGATTCTGGCGGATAAAGGCTTTCATCTGCTCTCCATTTGCACCACCCATCCCGGTCTTGATATCCCGGCCTTTTACACCATAATGCCCGGGGCCCATTTCAGGGAGCGGGCCGATGAGGCAAGCGTGGGCATGTTTGCCGCCCGGCTGATTACGGAAAATACCCATCCCATACTGGCCATTGATCAGCTAAATGAACTGGAAGCGCTCATCCCGGGCAAATACTACACCCGTTTTTACAAAGGATTGATGCTCAACGCCCTGGAAGAGAAAGAAGAGGCAATAAAGCAGTTCCAGGCCGCTCTGGCCCGCGGCCCTGCCAGGCGCAACCTGCCTGATATCTGTTCCCATATGGCTGCGGCCCAGAAAGATTTGGGGCTGTTAGACCCGGCCCTTGGGACATGTCAAACCGGTCTTGGTGCCGATCCCCAGCGCCCGGATCTCCTGAACACCGCCGGGGCCTGCTGTTTTATGAAAAAGGATTTTAAAACCGCTGTGATCTATTTTGAAAAAGCCCTGGATGTGGACCCAAGCCAGGCAATCAATTACGCCAATATGGGGTCTTGCTACCGGGAACTCAAAGAACCGGCACTGGCGATAAAATGTTATGAAATGGCTTTAACCATCGACCCAACCATTGAATTTGCATGGGATAATATTAAAAAATTAAGGGCTATTCATGACGTTTAGAGCCAGCACCGGAGGGGTATGGGACGCCCCCCAAACTTTGGCCGGACACCTGCTTGATTTCATTGGGAATGAAAAATTATGACGCCCGCACCTGACAGCAGTACCAGAGAATATCCTGTGCGCCCCTGCCTGGCCGTGGGCGCAGTTGTATTCAAAGACGACAAGGTGTTGCTGGTCAAACGGGGGAGCCCCCCGGCCAGAGGGGTCTGGGCAATTCCGGGCGGCAGTGTGGAATTGGGAGAACCCCTTAAAAAGGCCGCTGAAAGGGAAACCTTTGAGGAAACCGGAATTGTCATCAAAGCCGGGGAACCCATATTTTCATTTGAATCCATTCACAGGGATGACAAGGATCGGGTCAGGTTTCATTATTATATTGTGGACCTTGGGGCAACTTATATCAGTGGAGAGGTCACCCCCGGAGATGATGCCCTGGATGCCGGGTGGATCTCCAGAGAAACTCTTGGCCGCCTTAACGTCAGTCCCCCTACCCTTAAACTGCTCCACCAAACCTTTAAGTTTGGATGAAAAGGTCAATGGTGTGTCTTTTTTATTGTTTATGGCGGTCGGAAACCGGAGACCGAAGGCTGGAGGCTGGAAAAGCGGCGTGCGGTCTTCCGATCTTCCGGTTTTCAAGTAAAGTTATGTTTCCCACAGGCAGAGCAATTCGGGTAAACATTCGCCCTCGGGCCCCGCAAGGACAATCTCCCGGTCGTTCCGGGTAGCAAGCTGCCTGAAGGGATTATCTGTCGGGTTGATGTCCACAATGACGGCCTCAGAATTCCGGGCCACCATCATACCGATCTGTATGGGAAGGTTGGTGGTTACCGCCCATCCCATGGCAGACGGGGCTTTGTACCAGGTTTCATCGTGAGGCGCAAGATCAAAATAAAACCTCTCGTTCTCAGAGCTGTAGGTTGGGTTTCTCTGAATGTTGATGCAAGGTGGCAACACAAGGCATTTTGACGCCCATCCTCAGGGACATAGGTATTGTCTGCCTGCAAAACCACACGACCACTGGATTTCACCGTTTCATTCTGGGAAAGGACAAATCTATTCCAGTATTCAGCAATCTTATCAAGAGACCATGTTGATGATCGAAAAAAATGGATAAAAGCATGATAACCTGTTGTGTTCAGACACCAAATCGGCAAAAAGATGTAACACCAATCATTTCTGAGGCTCCGATAAACCCAAGAACTACCATACAAAACATGAGCCAGGTAATATTTCTTGGAAAAACATTGCGGAAAAATCGCAGAGTCTGATAAATTATAATTGAGCATTTTGGGTCCTTTTCTGTTTGAGTTTTATCATTCACGACGCTAAAAGACCTTAAAATGCTCCCTCCATTTTTAAATGTCATGCATTTTAAAAAAAAACTTACGACTCACAAGTACTTAATTTGATCAGAGTTAATAAAATTACTTGAATTTTTACCTAAAGGTTGCTATAAAGATCAAGTTTTTAAGCGCCCGTAGCTCAGCTGGATAGAGTACTTGACTACGAATCAAGGGGTCGCGTGTTCGAATCGCGCCGGGCGCGCCATATAAGAAAAAGGAAGTGCTAAGTAAGTTAGCGTTGTTTATAGCGGGACGTAGCGCAGCCTGGTAGCGCACTTGTCTGGGGGACAAGTGGTCGCTGGTTCAAATCCAGTCGTCCCGACCATAATAAAAAAGCTTTCAGCAGTTTTTCTGAAAGCTTTTTTATTGGCGAACCCAAGTGGTGGTAGAGGGGATAAGATTTGCCCCTCGTTGAAAAATGAATTGGGTGCGGCTCTATTGTATATCTAAGAGCCTGTTTGATAATTGATGAATCGGCTGCAATCCCATGAAAATGGCTCCAATTCCCCCAAATTTTATGTCAATAGTCCGGCTATTAACAGAAAATCTTGAGTTAATTACTCAACTTTTGAACTTTATAAAATGTATATTTTTTATATAATAACAGATAGATACGAATAAAAAGCGGCTAAAAGTACAATTGAAAAATGAGAGAGAATCAAGCCGTTAAAGAAATTAACTAATTGAATTTAAATGATTTTAAATCAACACCGAAAGTTGAGTTAATTACTAAACAATCTATGAAGATATAGCCCGGCTGGCTTGCGGGCTATATGCTTCATGTTATTGTTGACGGTTAAGTTTACCAATGCCTGTGATGCTAATAAGTCCAATACCTAAAAGAAAAATCGTCGACGGGACTGGAACCGGATTTGGGGATTCAGCAGTGTGCCATGTTGAAATGTGTGAAATTTCTGGATGATTATTTCCATTTCCAACAGTGAGATCGTGTGTATTCCAAGTGCCGGAAGCCGCGTTGGGATCCACCCAATAGAGCGCATATTGGTTTCCGGCTTTGACACTATAGAAGTCGATATTTGCGCCGGCTGTCCAGGTTCCGGATTTGTTATCCGACTCATAGGTTACATCCAGCGTGCTACCGTTTCCATTATCTTGTGTTACTGTGCCTGACGGTGCATCTGTTTTGGCATAAAATTTAAGATTATTTGTAGAATAGCTGTACCCGTTGTCAGTCATCCAAGTGGCAATACTTTGTTTGAACTCAGTGAGATCTGCATTCGGGCTGCCAGGATCATTTCCTTTGGTTGTAAACATGTAGGTTCCTGAATTGGCGTAAAACGCATAGGCACTACCTGACATTCCAATTACTAAAACAACGATTAAAAACACCAGACTTTTTTTCATAATTACTCCTTTTTAGATTCGGCACATGACCAAAATAAAATCACCTATCGCTGCTTTTCAGCGGGCACGCGCTTTTTTCGCTCCGCTACAAAAGCTTTGTTAGGTCAAAGGCCTTTAACAACTTGTCTTCTATGCCGCTTTGGGTATTAGAACAACGAAATACCTATATATAACATGCATCCATTGGCTTGCCTTGAAGCGGCTTATAATCCGTCGTATTCTGTGGTAGATCTAAATTCTGCTCATAGAACTTAGGTTAAGCAAACTTTAACAAAAGCAAGTATGATGCCAAAAAACAAGATTCTTCCTTGTTTGAATCTCATCATCAGATAATAAGTCTTTCAAAGAACAAAGCAAAACAGTCACGCTTAATCCAGAAAATATATAATACGCAAAGATGTGTCAATTTCGGCCCGTGAAATAGGTTAAAAATAATAGGAAATTTTTTATATTTTTTATGAAAAAAATTAAACAATAATAGGTATTTTTTTATACGTTTTTATGTAAAATTTTCATTAAAGCCAAAAAATTTTACACTAAAACCATTCTATATTTTGTTCATGGGCCTAAACTTTGTGGAGTCCACATATCTGGTCTTTAGTTTCCAGCCCAGCGCGTGCCGTAACGTCAACTTAAAACCCGACGGATCTGGAGCAGATTTAATTCTGATCATAAACCTTATAGCGTGTTTGATAATTGATGAATCGACACCCTGTCGACAGAATTTGTACGACACTGGCGCCAGCCCCTGCCATCTATAGCCGGATCATTTCACCGGGTTGATCCGGTCCTGCAACATGCAGTGCCGTGGACAGGGAGTCAAGATGTTTAGACATCTCTGTGGCTGCTTTTTCAGGGCAGTTGTTTTCCTCACTTAAATGGGCAAGAATCACATGGGCAAGATTCTTGTGGGAAACCTCTGCCACAAGCTGCCTTGCATCCTGGTTGGAAAGATGGCCGGTGCGCGACTGGATTCGCTGCTTCAAATGCCAGGGATAGGGACCTGTCATGAGCATGTCCGGATCATGGTTGGCTTCAATATAAAGGGCATTGGCATTGCTTAAATGGGTTCGCACAAGATTGGTGACCACACCAAGATCCGTGGCAATGCCGATCTTTTTTCCCCGGTGTTCCAGGGTAAGGCCTGCAGGATCGCAGGCATCGTGACTGATGGAAAAGGGGGTGACAGCCAGGGTGCCGATCTCAAAGCCGCAACCGCATTCAAAAAAATTGAGCTGGTCGATTTTGCCCAACCCCTTGCAGGCATTAAATGTGTCGGATGTTACATAGACAGGAATATTGAACCTGCGGCTCAATACCCCTACCCCTTTGATGTGATCGGCGTGTTCATGGGTGATGATGATGGCTTTCAGGTCATCTGCCGCTTTTCCCACAGCAGCCAGCCGGCGCTGGATCTCTATGCCTGAAAGCCCTGCATCAACCAGTACGGCAGTATCCGGTGTGGATACGAATATGGCATTCCCCCTGCTGCCGCTGCCAAGGGGACACATGCAGAGTGAACTATTTTCCGTTTTCTTCGGCATCTTTTTTAGCTGCTTTATAGGAAAGCTTAATTTTTCCATCCCGGGTGATATCCAGGATCTTAACCTTGATCACTTCGCCTTCCTTGAGCACATCGGTGACTTTCTTCACCCGGTAGTCTGCCAGTTCCGAAATATGGACCAAACCGTCCGTGCCGGACTTGATGTTGACAAAGGCGCCGAAATCGGTAATCTTTACCACGGTTCCGTCATAGACGGCGCCGATCTCCGGATCCATGGCAATATCCTTAACCATGGCCACGGCCTTGGCTGAATCCTCTTCATTTTCTGCGGCAATTTTTACCATACCGTCATCATCCACTTCAATGGTGGTGTTGGTGTCAGCCTGAAGCGCCCGGATCACCTTGCCGCCCGGGCCGATGATATCCCGGATCTTGTCCTGGCTGATCTGGACAGATACAATCTTGGGCGCGTGGGGAGAAATATCCGCCCTTGCTTGATCCAGGGTCTCCAGCATTCTGTTCAGAATGTGAAGGCGACCGCCATTGGCCTGGTTTAAAGCGGTTTCCAGAATCTGTCTGGACAATTCTTTGATTTTAATGTCCATCTGCAGTGCGGTAATGCCCTCCTGGGTGCCGGCAACCTTAAAGTCCATGTCCCCAAAATGGTCCTCATCCCCAAGGATGTCAGAAAGGACAACCGTATTATTTTCGTCAGATACAAGTCCCATGGCAATGCCGGATACCGGGGCTTTAATGGGTACGCCGCCATCCATCAGCGCCAGGCATCCGGAACATACGGTTCCCATGGAAGAGGATCCGTTGGATTCCATGACTTCACCCACCAGACGGATGGTATATTCGAATTCATCATGGGGGGGGATGACCCGCGCCAACGCCCTTTGGGCCAGATTCCCATGGCCAATATCCCGGCGGGACGGTCCGCCCGGACGTCTCACCTCCCCAACGGAATAGGCAGGAAAGTTATAGTGAAGCATAAATGTCCGGGTTTCATTATTGGAATTCAGGGTCTCCAGGCGTTGTTCGTCCAGCCCGGAACCCAGGGTCAGTACACCCAAGACCTGTGTTTCGCCGCGGGTAAACAGAGCTGAACCATGGGGACGGGGCAGGCAGCCCACATCACAAGTGATCTGGCGAACCTCGTCAAAGGCCCGGCCGTCAATGCGTTTGCCTTCTTTGAGGACAATATGCCTGGAGACTTGTTTAACGGTTTTGCCAAAAACATCCTTGATCTCTTTGACTTGTTCTGGAAATTCAGACTCAAACCGGGCAACCGCCTCATCCTTGAGGGCATGTATCGCGTTCTGGCGCTCGACTTTGGTTTTAATCTGAATCTTTTCATGAATCTTGTCCCAGGCCCACTCCTGAACCCTGGTTTCAAGGATCTCATCCTTTTCCGGCGCAATGAATTCCCGTTTAGGCTTACCCACTGCGCGTTTCAACTCTTCCTGCAAGGCAATGACAGGCTGGATCACGTCATGGCCAAAGAAAATAGCGTCCAGCATATCGGTCTCAGATACGATGTCAGCGCCGCCTTCCACCATGACCACCCCGGTTTTGGAGCCGGCTACGGTCAAATCAATATCACTTTCTTTCATCTGTGCAGGCGTGGGATTGGCAATAAACTGTCCGTTGATCCGTCCCACCTTAACACCGGCAATGGGGCCGCTGAAGGGGATGTCTGAAATTTCAAGGGCCGCAGAAGCCCCGATCATGGCAAGAATGCCGGGTTCGCATAACTTATCCGTGGACATCACGGTGGCGATCACCTGGGTTTCAAAATTATATCCATCTTCAAACAAAGGCCGGATGGGCCGGTCAATGAGACGGGCATTTAAGGTTTCATGTTCCGAAGGCCTGCCGATTTCCCGTCTGAAATAGTTCCCCGGGATTCTGCCGGCCGCATAAATTTTTTCCTGGTATTCAACGGACAAGGGCAGAAAGCTGATCTCCTCTTTGGGGTCTTTGGCAGCCACCGCCGTGACAAGCACCACGGTTTCTCCATACTGTACCATAACGGACCCGGAGGCCTGTTTGGCAATTTTTCCTGTACTGATGATCAATTCTTTGCCGCCGATATCGGCTGAAACAACTTTTTCCATAAATTCTCCTGATAAACTAAAGACTAAATCAGGCGGCATAAGGCAGGAAAGAGCTTACATATAAGAATTTCCGCATGTTTACCATCAAACACCTCAATGGATGCCAAGGTTGATTTGATAGCAAAAATGCGAACTTATATAAAAGCCATTTCCATCTTGTACCGCCCTGATATAAAAACAAAAAACCGGTTTCTGACCCCAAATGCATCAAAAACCGGTAAGGTCTATGGTCAAAATAAAATCATCTTATCTTCTGAGTCCAAGCTTTTCGATCAATGAACGATATCTGTTAATATCTTTTTCCTTGAGATAGTCCAGAAGACTTCTGCGCCGGCCGACCAGAATCAAAAGCCCCCGTCTTGAATGGTGGTCTTTTTTATGGATCTTTAAATGATCGGTCAGGTAGCTGATCCGGTGGGTTAAAATGGCCACCTGGACTTCAGGTGAACCGGTGTCGGACTCATGGCGTTTGAATTTTTCAATCATCTCCTCTTTGTTTTCTGCAAGTAATACCACTGTCACACTCCTTTATTTGGAATAATATTAAAATCCGATGCCATAAATATACAAGCCCTTCACATAAATTGCCTTTTATCCAATATTCCATTCAGAAAAAAGCCAATGAATTATTCAGACATCGAAAAGATAGCTTGATATTTTTACCAGTTACGCATTAAAAACGCAACCATATTTATATGCTTTCCTGGATTTATCCGGGGTTACGATGGCCAGCAGGTTATCATCGGAATCCAGCACCCGGATATCGGAATGACTGCTTTGGGATTCGTTTTTACCACCGGCATTCAATAAAGCATCAGGCATGGGAATGTCTGATGGGGACAGGGGCTGGCCATGCTTGACCTTTTCTGCGGTTGCCCTGTCTGCAATAACGGCTGGCAGAAAATCCAAACACCGGGACATGGGTATAAACCGGGCCTCTATATCCTGGGGCGACATATTTTCAACGCGGTCAAGATCCACAGCATCTTCAATTGTAAACGGACCGGCCCGGGTGCGCTGCAACCCAGACAAGTGGGCGCCGCACCCCAGTGTCTTCCCGATATCATGGGCCAGGCTGCGAATATAGGTGCCCCCCGAGCAGGTCACCCGCATATCAAAAACCGGATGGTTGTGGGTATCCATGCGAAAATTTTCCATAGCAATGGCCATGATTTTAATGGGTCGGGCCGGTTTTTGAATCATCTGTCCCTGGCGAGCCAGTTTATACAGAGGCTGTCCTCTATACTTCAGAGCCGAATAAGCCGGCGGAATCTGTTCCCGGATCCCCAAAAACCCTGTCACAACATCTTTGACCTGATTGGAATCCAGGGAGTCAAGATGAGCGGAGGATGCCGTGTGCTTGACAGTGCCGGTGCAGTCATAGGTGTCGGTTTCGATACCAAGGGTGACCTGGGCATAGTACGCTTTAACACCTTTCAGAAAATACTTTGAAATCCGGGTGGCCTGCCCCACGGCAATGGGCAGTACCCCCGTGGCAAATGGATCCAGGGTGCCGGTATGCCCGTTTTTTTTTACCCGGGTCAGACGCTTGATCCGGTTGACCACCCCGGTCGAGGAAATGCCTTTGGGTTTATCAATAACAAGAATGCCGCTTTTCATTCAACAGGATCGCCGGAAGATCCGTCTGGCTCACCGGCGTCCGCCTCCCGGTTCTCCCCTTTGGGGGCAGCATCAATCAGGGCATCCAGACGGGCAGCCTCATCAAAGGAGTCATCATGGATAAAACGCAGGTCCGGCATGATCCGCAGGCCCAGTTTCGGGGCAATTTTTTTCTTAATAAACCCCTTTGAGTTCTGAAATCCTTCCAGGGCCCCCCGGATTCTTTTTTTATCCCCGAATACGGTGACATACACATAGGCCAGGCTAAGGTCCGGGGACATTCTTACACCGGAGATCGTTGCCATTTCCATTCTGGGATCCTGCATCTTTCTGGCCAAAAGTTCTGTTATCGCCTGCTGAATCTGTATGGAGACCCGCTCGGCACGTGTATAGGGCTTCATAGGCCGGTCCTGCTATCCCTGGTATTTAACTTCTTCAACTTCATAGCATTCAATGGCATCACCCACCTTAATATCATTATACTTTTCAAGGCCGATACCGCATTCATATCCCTGTTCAACTTCCTTGACATCATCCTTAAACCTGCGCAGGGAAGACAGTTCCGTATCACATTTGATAATCCCGTCACGCAGCAGGCGCACCTTTTTGCCGCGCACCACCCGGCCTTCTGTAATACCGCACCCGGCAATGGTGCCGATTTTGGGGACCACAAAGGTCTCCCGGACCTCGGCCCGGCCAATGATATTTTCCTGAAAGCTAGAAGGCATCATGCCGTCAAGGGCTGATTTGATATCATTGATCACATCATAGATAATATCATAAAAGCGCATATCCACATTCTCATCCTTGGCCAGCTTACGGATCTGGGGTGTGGGCCGGACATTAAACCCGACAATAATGGCATCGGAAACACCAGCAAGGGACACATCCGACTCATTGATGGTACCCACGCCGGAATGAACAATTTTAACATCCACCTCCTCCTTAGCCAGATCTTTGAGGGAGTCATTAAGCGCTTCAATGGAGCCCTGGACATCAGCCTTGACAATGAGTTTAAGCTCTTTGATTTCGGCTGTGCCAAGATTTTCAAACATTTTCTGCAGATCGGCCCGGCTCTTCCTGGCCAGTTCCTTGGCCCGCTGTTTCTGCATACGGTGAGCCGCAATCTGCTTGGCATCCTTATCTGACGCCACCGCCACAAATTCGTCGCCAGCATCGGGTACCCCGGCCAGACCGACAATCTCCACAGGCGTGGAAGGGCCTGCCGATCCCACCCGGTTTCCGGAATCATCAATCATGGCCCGGATATGGCCGGAATGAAGGCCGCATACAATGGGATCACCATCCTTTAAGGTGCCCTGTTTTACCAGTACGGTGGCCACAGCACCCCGGCCGATGTCCAGACGGGACTCCACCACGTATCCCGTGGCATTCCGGTCCGCGTTGGCCTGCAATTCCAGCACTTCGGCCTGGAGCAGCACCATTTCAAGCAGTTCATCAATACCCTGACCGGTTTTTGCGGAGACCTTTACAAAAATAACACTCCCGCCCCACTCCTCGGGGAGCAGATCGTGTTCGGACAGTTCACGCATAATGCGGTCCGGATCAGCGCCTTCCTTGTCCATTTTGTTCACAGCGACCACCACAGGCACGTCTGCAGCCTTGGCATGGTTGATGGCCTCAACCGTCTGGGGCATAACACCATCATCGGCTGCCACCACCAGAATAACAATATCCGTAACCTGGGCCCCCCGGGAACGCATCGCCGTAAATGCAGCATGCCCCGGCGTATCAAGAAAGGTGATCCGTCCGCCGTTGGGGGTTTCCACATTGTATGCACCAATGTGCTGGGTTATGCCGCCGGCCTCGCCGCTTGTGATCTTGGATTCCCGTATTACGTCCAGCAATGAAGTTTTACCATGGTCAACATGCCCCATGATGGTAACCACAGGGGGACACGTTTCCAAATTTCCTTTATCTTCCTCTTCGGGCACGACATTCAGCAACGCTTCTTCTTCAAAACTTGCTTTTTCAACTTCAAAATCAAATTCAGCCGCCACAAGGGAGGCGGTGTCATAATCAATGGTCTGATTCACCGTGGCCATCACGCCCAACCCCATAAGCTTGACAATCATTTCGTTGGCTTTGATGCCCATACGCTTGGCAAGCTCTGCCAGCTCAATGGCCTCATCTATTTTTACCCGGCGTTTAATTGCCTTGGGCGTTGTAATCTGGGTTTTCTGAAAACTGGTTTTTTTGCCCTTGGGATCTTTTTTAACCTTTTTCTTACGGCCTGACCTGCCCCGGTAAAGGTCATTGCCCTCCACCACAGATTTTTTCTTACGGCGTCTTTTCCTGGAAGCGGGTGCGTCAGGGGATTGAGGCGCATCGCGATTCCACCCCCGATCATGGTCATTGGGGGCCTCAGACGGCATAACAAGTCCCTGCCCTTGGGCATCCAAAAATCCAATTTCCGGCTCCAGCGGTTTGCGGACAGGCCGGTCATGATCGTTTCCAGTGCCGGAATGATGCTCTGGGGTTTTCATTCGTTTTATATTTTCCAAAATCGCGGGGTCCGCCACTCTGACAATTTTGGCAGGGGCTGTTTTTTTCTTCTTCTTTTTACGTTTGCCTTTGCTATTACCCGCTTCCAAGGATTCGTCCCCACCGGGTTGAGCCGATTTCTGTTTGTCTGCCTGGGATTCTTTCCGGTCACCGCCCACCGCTTTCTGCAATGATTTATCCGCCCCGGAATCTACCGCTTCAGACGGGTTGTCTTTCTTTCCACCTTCGGATTCAACCGGCACCACAGGTGTTTTCGTATTCTCATCTTCCTGCTGTGTTATACCATCCCCCTCTTGGGCAGGAACCTTTTCACTCTTTTCTTCAATATCGGCCACCACGTATTCGGGCTCAGGCGGTTCTTCAACCTTGACAGGCTTAATAATTTTAGCAGGTTCGCCGTTTTTGGGAACAACCTTTCTGGCAGGACGTTTTACGTTTGTCTCTTTTTTGGATTTCGGCGCATTCTCACTAACCTGGACAACGGATTCCTCCGGCTGTGTCCTTGCAACAACACCATCTTTCAAATCCTGTCCCTTTTCCTGATCAGCAGGGTCTTGTAAAGTTGGTTCTTCGCCCCCAACTGAATCGTCCATACCCTGATCCCTTTTCAATTCATCCGTCTGGGGTATCGTCTTTGTCCTGCGCCTGCGGATCACCGAAGGACGGTCTTTCACCTCATTGGAGCGTTTCTTTTTTCCCAATAAATTTCGTTTGACAGCCGCGACGTCACTGTTATCCAGAGCACTCATATGGCTTTTAGCATCTATTTTCAGCGCCTTAAGCTTTTCAAGAAGCTGCTTGTTTGTCATGTTCAGATCTTTAGCTAACTCGTATACTCTGACCTTGGCCATTCGTTGCCCCCAGTAATCCTCTATAATTGATTCTTTTGAAATTCATTCCCCGCGTTACCCATGCAACAATCCCTATTCACCTGATTTTGCAACCCATTCATCTCCCACATCGACAAACGTTCCCCTATCACCGGCATTGTCACCCATATAAGTGTCAGTGTTCTTGTCAGGTGCAGGGTGCTGCAGTTCCTCCCGGACCATCTCCCGATCATCTTCCACCAAACGCCCGGCTTCCTTGATCATGGACTGGGCATCTTCCACGGCAATATCTAAAAACGCTGCAAGATCCTCGGGCATGGCATCCATGATATCCAGCAATGAAGAATACCCTGCCTTGAACAGTAGCTCTGCTGCCGACAGGCCCACTGTGGACAGTTTCATCAAGCTGTCGTATCCTTCCTTCACTTCCCGGCTATACTCCTCTTCACTGGTCACTTCAAGATGCCAGCCGGTGATTTCACAGGCAAGGGATACATTCTGGCCGCCCTTGCCGATAGCAATGGAGAGATATTCATCATTGACAATCACCTCCATGGACTGATTGTCTTCATCAATGATCACCCTTGCAATTTCAGCCGGGGACAGGGCATTGCAAACAAATCTTGCAACATCAGGACTCCATTGAACAATATCGATTTTCTCACCCCGCAACTCCTGGACAATATTCTGAACCCGGTTACCCTTAATCCCCACACAGGCCCCTACGGGATCTACATCGGAATCAATGGAAGAGACCGCAATTTTTGCTCTTACGCCGGGCACCCGTGCCGCCCCCCGGATAGACACAATACCTTCGGCCACCTCGGGCACCTCGGTCTTAAACAGTTCAACCAGAAATTCCGGATGGGTCCGGGATAAAATGATCTGGGCACCTTTGGACTCTTCCAATACATCAAGGACATAAGCACGGATCCGGTCCCCGCGTTTATATTTCTCCTTGGGCATCTGCTCCCTTGGACGCAGTACAGCCTCGGCCTGTCCCAAATTGATAATGATGGCCCCCCGGTCAAACCGCTGGACAATGCCGTTAATGATTTTGCCTTTTTTATGGATAAAATTCTCATATACGGCATTGCGCTCTGCTTCCCGCATTTTCTGTATGATCACCTGCTTGGCAGACTGGGCCGCAATGCGGCCAAACTCCTCGGTATCCATTCGAATCCCTAAGGAATCACCGATTTCACATTCGGGGTCAAATTCAAGTCCTTCTTCCAGCGTCAGTTCGCTGTCTGAATATTCAACTTCCTCAACAACCTCTTTAAAATGGAAAACTTCGATATCTCCGCTTTTTTCATTATAATGGACTTCGATATCCGCCCTTGGGCCAATCTTTTTCCTGGCGGCCGAAACGATGGCCTCTTTCAAGGTATTAATCAGGATTGCAGCATCAATACCTTTTTCCCGGCTTACCTGATCAATCACCCTTTTTATGTCTGTAATAAACATGTTAAATGCTCTCCATTTTACTGACCTGCAAGAATTGCCCTCATAATATTGCTTCCGGAAATATCAAAGGATTTGCCGTCAACGGCAATGGTTACAGAATCATCATTTATCTTTTCAAGAATTCCGGTGAATTTTCTTCTCCCTTCCAAAACTTCATGGGTTTCAATTTTAATTCGTTCACCCTGGAATCTGATAAAATCCGCCTTTGTTTTCAAGGGACGGTTGGGACCCGGGGATGATACTTCCAGGCGGTAAGAACCAATGTCCTCAACATGGATATCAATCAGATCCCCAAGTTCCCGGCTGACTGCCACACAATCATCCAGACCGACCCCTTTGGAGTTGTCTATATAAATTCGAACAAATTTCTGCCGGTTATGCACAATAGATTCAATGTGCACCAGTTCCAGCCCCAAAGAGTCTACCAGGGGTTGGACTACAGCCTGGATCTGTTGTTCCACGGTGCTGGGTTCTTTATTGTTTATAAATGCCATATCCTGCAGCAATCATCCTTTTTCCACAAATACAAAAACGGGCAGATGCCCGTTCCAGATACTAAAAACACTCAAAAATCCTCACCAAGATAACAGATTCAGATCATACCTTCCCCCTGAATAAGTGGAACAAATCTGCCAGCCCATACCCAATTAATCTGGAGCGGGCAACGAGGCTCGAACTCGCGACATCAAGCTTGGGAAGCTTGCACTCTACCAACTGAGTTATGCCCGCATCGTACTTTTTAACCATAACAGAATGTATTAAATTTGTCAACACCCTTATATGACCGCTGAAAATCATCCAGGCAGACCCGCTTTAAAATCATTAATAAGTTTCTGGGACAGCTGATCATGGATCTTTTTAATATTTTTTTCTGTCAGGGTTTTTGACGCAGAGCGGTAGACGATCCTGAATGACAGGGACTTTTTATCTTCACCAATATTATGACCTTCAAATAGATCAAAAAGAAAGTAATCTTCAATCAAGCTCTGCTTTTGGGCAACGGTTGAAATGGTATCCATCATGGCACCAACTTCAACATGTTTTGATACAATAAAGGTCATATCCCTGGAAATTGAAGGGAATTTGGGCAGCCCAACTGCCTGGATAGCTTGAGGAAGCGCTTTTTCTAAACCATCCACATTCAGCTCAAAAAGATAGGCTTCCTGTTTTAAAGCAAAGGCGGTGCCCACACCTGGTGCAATTTTGCCAAGCATGCCAAGAACCATACCCTCCTTAACCACCTTGGCACCATACCCCGGCGCAACATAGGGACATTCTTTGGCATCGGTTCTTTCATACCGAACATCTGAAATCTGAAGTGCGTCCAGCAATCCCTGCACAACACCCTTCAGGGTAAAGAAATCAACTGCTTCCTTTTTGGAATACCAGGTCTGGTTACAGCGATACCCGGTCATCAGCCCTGCGACCATCTCTACTTCTTCAGGCTGCTGCCCCGGGGCCTTGTCATAAAACACCTTGCCGACTTCAAACAACTGAAGCGTATCCACCTGTTTGGCCGTATTCCTGGCCATGGACTCCAGTAATCCAGGCACCATTGATGTTCTGAGCACTGCCATATGATCTGAAATGGGATTTAGAATCTCAACCATCCGGGTTCTTTTATCCGGGGCCTCAATGCCCATACGCCCACAGGCATCCTTGCGAATAAAATTATAATTAATCGCCTCACAAAATCCAAACCCGGTCATGGCCTGACGAATCTTTCCACGCAACACCAGACGACCGGCAAGGGGCCGTCCTTTGGCTGTTACCAAAGGATAGCTGGTTTCGATTTTATTATATCCCCACAACCGGGCCACCTCCTCGGAAAGATCCTCAGGCCGGGATACATCAACCCTGAAAGAGGGGACATGAATCTGCAGACACTCATCGCTCTTTTTGTCCACACCAAATTCTACAGACCCCAGTATCTGTGCTATCTCATCGGCGGAAAACGACGTCCCTAACCGGACATTCAAGGCCTTGGGGTTTAAGTCAATGGTAACAGGCTCGGCCTTGACGGGATTCTCATCAATAAGACCCTGGGCAATGGTCGCCGAACATAACTGAGCCATTAATGAAACAGCCCTTTTCAAGGCCAAAATGGTGCCTTGGGGATCCACACCACGTTCAAACCGATGGGAGGCGTCCGAAGAAATTCCTGTGCGTTTGGCGGTACGCCGAATGGACACAGGGTTAAAATAAGCACTCTCCACCAACACCCGGGTTGTGGTATCTGTAATTTCGGAATTCTCGCCGCCCATAACACCGGCAATGCCCACAGGCTTTTCCCCATCACATATCAGGAGCATTTCAGGATCAAGTTTATGAACCTTCGAATCAAGGGTTGTAAACTCAAGGGGGGCATCACCTGGTTTTCCGGCTGTCCTGACAACAATTTTGCTTTTAGCAATATTGTCATAATCAAAGGCATGCAGGGGTTGTCCGGTTTCCATCATAACAAAGTTGGTGATATCCACTACGTTATTCACCGAAGAGAGTCCAACAGACTCAAGGCGCTGCTTTAACCAAAGCGGTGAAGGACCGACCGTCACGTCAAAAAGCATACCTGCAGCATATCTTGGGCACAATTGAGAATCTTCAATCTCCACAGTGACAAAATCCTGGATATCCCGGGAATCCATTTGGCTTTTCTCAAAGGTCACGTCCGGCAGGGTGACCCTGTTTTGGGGCTGTGTAAACGCCCCGATCTCCCGGGCCACCCCGATAAGACTCAGACAATCCGCCCGGTTTGGGGTCAGATCAATCTCAAAAACAGTATCCGTAAGCTTCAAGGCTGATTCAAGGGGTGTTCCGGCAACAACCGTGCCTTCAAGATCCATGATACCGGATGCGTCATCGGCAAGCATCAGCTCTGAGGCTGAACATAACATCCCATGGGATGGTTCCCCCCGCAGTTTGCTTTTTTTGATTTTAACATCACCAGGCAGCACAGCCCCTGGCAAAGCACAGGCAACATACATCCCTTCCCTGACATTAGGTGCCCCACAAACAATGGGAGAAAGGGCTTCGGCTCCAATATCAACGGTACAGCAGGTAAGCTTGTCAGCATTGGGATGCTGCCTTGTCTCTACAACCCGGCCCACAACCACATTGTCCAGATAATCATAAAGACTTTCCACTCCATCCACTTCAAGACCGGCCATGGTCAGTCTGTCCGATAGATCCTGGGGATCAAGATCAATGGGAATATATTCACGCAACCAGCTTAAACTGACTTTCATAATTAAAACTGCCTTAGAAAACGCATATCGTTTTCAAAATATTTTCTGATATCATCAATGCCGTATTTAAGCATAGCAACCCGTTCCATACCCAGGCCAAAGGCAAACCCCGTATATTTTTGGGTATCATACCCGACATTTTCAAACACAGCCGGGTGGACCATACCGGCCCCGAGAATCTCAATCCATCCGGTACTCGAACAAACCCTGCAGCCTTTGCCCTTGCACATAACACAGCAAACATCCACCTCAGCACTGGGCTCGGTAAAGGGAAAGAAACTGGGTCTGAACCGCAATGCTGTATCCTTATCAAAAAATTGCTGGACAAACGTGGTCAGAACCCCTTTAAGATCGCCAAAAGAGACATTTTCGTCCACCATCAGCCCTTCCACCTGGTGAAACATAGGGGTATGGGTCAAATCCGAGTCACAGCGAAACACCTTGCCCGGGGAAATAATGCGCACAGGGGGCTGACGTTTTTCCATCACCCGGGGCTGGGAGCCTGACGTATGGGTTCTTAACACGATATTTTCAGACACATAAAAGGTATCCTGCATATCCCTTGCCGGATGGTATGGGGGAATATTCAGGGCCTCGAAGTTATAATAATCCGTCTCAACTTCCGGACCTTCGGCGATGTCAAATCCCAGGCGCAAAAAAATACCGCAGATCTCGTCTATCACCTGGGTGACAGGGTGCAGGGCACCTTGTTTCACCATACGCCCGGGCAGTGTAATATCAACCCCTTCGGCACCGCCTGCAGTACCGGCCTCCAGATCTGTCAGGGCCTGCTCTATCGCTTTTTCAAGCTTGACCTTCAGCAGATTACCGTTTTTCCCCGCACTAGGGCGTTCATCCACCGGAAGTGATGGAATGTTGCGCAAAAAAGCAGTAAGCTGCCCTTTACGGCCCAGAAAATGAACGGAAACCGACTCAAGGGTCTCCTTTGAATCTGCCGCGCTGATCTGTTCCAGAGCCTGTTTTTCAATGTCTTGGAGATTGTTTTGCAAGGTCCCCCCGAAAATACGCTTTAGCTTAATTGAGCAGATGCCTGGGACGCCAGCTGGGAGAATCCTGCGGGATCAGATACAGCCAGGTCTGCCAAAACTTTCCTGTCCAGTTCACTGCCGGCACGTTTCAGTCCGTTCATGAAACAGGAGTAGGACAAGTCATTCATCCGTGCGCCGGCATTAATACGCACAATCCACAATTTCCTGAAATCCCTTTTTCTTGCCCGGCGGTCACGATAGGCGTACATTAATGCTTTATCCACTGCGTCTGCAGCTGTTCTGTAAAGCTTGCTTCTCCCCCCCCTGAAACCTTTTGCCAGTTTAAGCACCTTATTCCGGCGCCGTCTTGCTTTAAACCCTCTTTTAACTCTCATTGTGTCTATACTCCTTATCTACCATAAAACCAACCACGACATTGGCCGGCTTCCATTTTAATATAAAAAACGCTGCCAGAATCTAAGTTAACCGTAAGGCAGCATCCGGCGGACTTCTTTCATATCAGAGCCTGCGACAATCTGGGCCTGACGAAATCCTCTTTTCCGTTTGGTCGTTTTTTTGGTCAGAATATGACTGGCATGGGATTTGCGAAACTTATATTTACCTGACCCGGTTTTTTCAAACCGCTTGGCAGCCGCACGGCATGTCTTAATTTTTGGCATTACTCAATCTCCTGAAGTTTCTCAACAATTATAAAAATTATAAGGTGGTATATACAAAGATACACCACCAGACATAACGATACCTTTAAAACAAAAAAACCCGAACCCAATAAATGTGTTTTTATTTGGGGCCAAGCAGCATGGTAATGACCCGCCCTTCAAACTTGGGAAACTGCTCCACCTGGGCAAAGTCTTTGGTCATTTCCACTATTTTTTCCAGAATGGCGTTGGCCTGCTCCTTGAGCATAAACTCCCGCCCCCTGAAAACCAGAGTTATTTTCACCTTATCACCATTGGAAATAAATTTATCTACGTGCCGGACCTTGGTTGCAAGATCATGATCACCTGTTTTGGGACGCACCTTGATCTCCTTGATCTGGACATTCTTTTGTTTCCTTTTGGCTTCCTGTTTTTTCTTAGTCAGCTCGTACTTATACTTTCCATGATCCATTATTTTGCAGACAGGCGGCCTGGCGTCCGGAGACACTTCAACTAGATCCAGATCATCGCTTTGGGCAATACGCAACGCCTCAGCAATAGGCAGCACGCCTATCTGTTCACCATCAGAACCGATCACCCGCACCTCAGTGGCTCTGATCCCCTTATTCACTCTTGTCTGATCCTGCTTAACTCGCTTAGCTATTTTTACCTCCCGCCGAAGCACAAAACTATAATCATGTCAATACAACAAGCATAACCTTTTAATTTTATACATAAGGAATATACAAATCAAGACTTATTTATGTGCCCTGAATTACCCTGTTTCCCCCTGGGACTTACGCCATTGATCAAGCGTATATGACTCCAGAAGGCTGTCTTTCCAGTATAAGTTGGTTTCTTTATTAAAAAAATTATGAAAAAGATCAAGGCTTTTTTTGCGCAGCACATGGGGAACAATCGTAATTTGAGCGTCTTTATATAAAGGGGTCAGATGCTGTTTGTTCAGACAAGTACCCCCTCCCATCACATCTTCATAGGCAAATACCAGGGTCTGGATACCAGCCAGAAGAATGGCGGCAAAGCACATCAGGCAGGGCTCCATGGTGCAAAACAGCACCGCCTGTTCCGGAATAAACCGGACATCCGAGGATTCCAGCGCCTTCAGCGCACGTATTTCCGCGTGGTCAATTTCACTGAAAAAAGAGCGCTTCCCTGACGTGCCGGCCCTGGCCCCCGAAGCAATCACCTGGTTATCCTGAACGATCACACACCCGACAGGAAACTGCCCCTGATCAAAGGCCTTACGGGCCTGTTCAAGGGCCTGTTCCATAAAAAAAGAATAGTCCAAAAACACTCCTTTCCTTGATTTTTTTATTAAAAACTGTATTAATTTTTATTTTACGTCAGCCTGAAAAATGCAAGCGTCTTTTGGCTGGATATCCAAGACCCCGGTCATGCCCCCTTCGTTGTTGACAGGCCGGAAACGAATCAGATCCGACCCAAAGGGGTGCCCCAAAGATGAATACGGTGAATGCATTTTTCAGGTCAATATAATTTTGATGAATACAACAAACGCCAAAATAAAACAAAATCCCAATATCCGGGAAATCTTCCAGCAACGGGAGCATAATTTTCTGTCAAGATACGCCACCCCCAGCACGCGTGGTGAACGCCGGCATCCTGAAGTCGCCCCCGGCAACATCAGAACCCCCTTTCAACTGGACCGGGATCGGATTGTATACTCCAATGCCTTCAGGCGTCTGAAATACAAAACCCAGGTGTTTCTATCCCCACTCGGGGACCATTACCGGACCCGGCTCACCCATACCCTTGAGGTTTCCGAAACAGCAAGAAATATTGCCCGGGCCATGCGCCTGAACGAGGATCTTGCCGAAGCGGTTGCCCTGGGTCATGATTTAGGCCATACGCCTTTTGGCCATGCTGGAGAAACAGCGCTGATACAGGTACACTCCCGGCATTTTACCCATTCCGATCAAAGCTTAAGGGTGGTGGATGTACTGGAAAACAAAGGGAAAGGCCTGAATCTTACCACCCAGGTCAGGGACGGTATTCTTAAACACTCCAAGGGGTTTGGCAATATTCTTCCGGCCACGCGCGGTGAAACCGCGTCCACCATTGAAGGCCGGATTGTACGCGTTGCCGACATCATTGCCTACCTGAACCATGACCTTGATGATGCATTGCGCAGCAAGGTCATCTCCAGGGATGAGGTGCCTGACATCTGTATTCGCAAGCTGGGCACAACCCACTCCGCCCGGGCATCAACCATGATGGAGCAGCTGGTTTACAACAGCGGTCCCCAAAATGGAAAATTTATTTTAAACATGGGTGAAGACGTCATGGAAGCCATGACAGTCCTAAGAAAATTTCTTTATGAAAAGGTGTACCGCTCCCCCAAGGTTCATGACGAATTCATCAAGGCAAAAAAAGTAATTATTGGTCTTTACAACTATTTTATGAAAAATCCCGACGAGATGCAAAAAGAACTGGAAAAGATGGAGATGGCGCCATGGGATTCAACAAAAAATAAACTGAAACGTTCGGTGTGTGATGTCATTGCCTCTATGACGGACCGATACGCACTTAAATTATACGCGCGTCTGTTTTTTCCTAACCCACTGGTATAAAGCCCATGACATATATTCCGGAACATTTTTCAACCCTGGTCCAGCTTTACCATGACATGGATAACGCATGGAATCAGGTTGCCCGGCAATATGGATTTCAGTGTAAAGGCTGTGAAGACAACTGCTGCCGATCTCTTTTTTTCCACCACACCTATGCAGAAGCATCTTTTTTACAATTTGGACTAGAAACATTACCCCGTAAAGACCAAAAACATGTGTTAACACTCAGCCAGGACTACTGCCGTCAAATCTTTTTTGAAACAGGGGGCACTCACAATCAGTTCGCATCCCCAAAAATCCCCTGCCCCCTGCTCAAAACGGATCGGTGCAGCCTTTACAACTTCCGGCCGATGATCTGCCGGTTGCACGGACTGCCCCATGAGCTTCACAAACCAGGGTTTAATGTCATAAAAGGCCCTGGCTGTGATGCCGGAAAATTTGACAGCCGAGCATATATTTCTTTTGACCGGACCCCGTTTTATAAACAAATGGCTGCCATAGAAATCAATTTCAGGCAGTTGACAGGTAAAACCGGGAGGATAAAAAAAACCATTGCCCAGATTCTTGTAGATTTATAACGCCCATGATCAAAATAAAATCGCCCATCTGCTTATCTTTTAAGCCATCCTTTGGCGTGCCTTGATGGTGACTTAAAATCCGGCGTATATGTGGCAGATTTAATTCTGATCATGGGGCTAATTTTGGAGAAAATATAATGTCAAGTGGATTATACATCACCGCCACCCAGGCAGGTGCCGGCAAATCAGCCATTGCGCTGGGTGTCATGGAAATGCTTTTCCGAAAACTGGATTGCGTGAGCTTTTTCAGGCCCATCATCACCCAAGATCCTTCAGATGCCTGGGATCCGGATATTGAACTGATGTCCGGCCAGTATAATCTGGACCGGCCCTATGCCACCATGTACGGCGTCACCCAGACCGAGGCGGAGAAACTGCTAAGCCATGGAAAAAAAGACGGGCTGCTTGAAAGGATCATCGAAAAATATAACAATGCCAGGGAAAAATGCAGCTTTATCCTTTGTGAGGGGACCGATTTCGTATCGTCCACCACCGGGGTAGAATTCGACATCAATGCCAGTATTATCCAGAACCTGAACTGTCCCGTACTCTTGGTGGCTGATGCCCGCAACAAATCCATGCAGGAGGTCGCCACACTTACCGGCATGACCTTAGATTCCCTGGAAAGCAAGGGCTGCCATATTATAGGCACCATTATCAACCGGGTGGCACCCACAAACCTCTCCGGCATTATTGATCACTTCAAAAAAACCGGACTATTCCCCGGTCAATTGGTATATGCTGTTCCCCAGGAAGAGACACTGGCCAATCCGACCATTGCAGAAATTGCAAGTGCACTGGACGCAAAAGTACTTCTTGGAAACGACCAGATCTATCGCCATGCCCGGGGGTTTACCGTTGCCGCCATGCAACTTACCAACCTGCTCAGCAGAATTAACCACGGCACCCTGATCATCACCCCGGGAGACCGGGCCGATGTAATTGTGGGATGCATGGCGGCACTGTCTTCGGATTCCATTGAAAATGCTTCGGGCATTATTTTGACCGGTGGCCTTGTACCCGAAGGCCCAGTATGGGAACTGATTAAAGGCATTCCTGATCCTATCCCCGTACTCAGCGTCACTGAAAACACCTTTCCCACCGCTTTGAACGTGGAAAAAATCCAGGGCTCCATCTCCCCGTATGATGACAGGAAAATCACCCGGACCCTGGCGCTATTTGAACAGCACGTGGACCTTGAACGGATGATGGAGAAAGTGATCACCACGGACTCCACCACCATGACACCTAAAATGTTCGAATACGAACTGATCCGAAAAGCCCGGATGTTTAAAAAACGGATTGTTCTGCCCGAAGGAGATGAAGACCGCATATTGCGAGCCGTGGAAAGCATTCTTCGACGGGAAGTTGTTGATATCACCCTTCTTGGTGATAAAAAAAAGATCCATCAAAAAATCAGAAAGCTTGGCTTGCGCATGGATGGATTTGACATCATCAATCCCGAAAAATCCGAATTACTTGAGACCTATGCCCAAGTCTATTGCGAATTAAGAAAACACAAGGGCATGACCATCGAAAACGCCCGGGACCGGGTGACGGACGTCAACTATTTCGGAACCATGATGGTACACATGGGTGATGTAGACGGCATGGTGTCGGGTTCCATCCACAGCACGGCCGCCACCATTATCCCTTCATTTGAAATTATTAAAGCCAAAAACCCTCAGACCCCGGTATCGGGACTTTTTTTCATGTGCCTGCCACACAGGGTCCTAGCCTACGGAGACTGCGCCATCAATCCAGACCCCAATGCGGAACAACTTGCAGAGATTGCCATCACCTCAGCAGAAACGGTGACAATGTTCGGCATCGAACCAAGAATCGCCATGCTCTCATATTCCACGGGCACCTCGGGGAAAGGCAAGGATGTTGACAAGGTCAGACAAGCCACCAGGATTGTCCAACAAAGGCGTCCGGATCTGCTCATTGAAGGCCCCATCCAGTATGATGCCGCCATAGAACCCGATGTTGCAAAAACCAAAATGCCCGACTCTCCTGTAGCCGGCAGGGCCACGGTGTTTATTTTTCCGGATCTTAATACAGGAAACAATACATACAAGGCCGTTCAACGCTCCTCGGGCGCCGTGGCCATCGGCCCGACCCTGCAGGGTTTAAACAAGCCGGTGAACGACCTGAGCCGGGGATGTCTTGTAACCGATATTATCAACACCGTGGCCATCACAGCCATCCAGGCCGCTGAGCAGGACAGGAAAAACCTGCAGAAATAAGGCCCACGGTCAAACACGAATCAAACGATGCCCTGGGGTATGGGCGGCACCGGTTCTCCGCCCAAAACAAACCCGCCATCTAGTCGCAAAGTGGCACCAGTCATATAAGGTGCATCCTTGATAATAAAATTGACCGCTTTGACAACATCACCAATCCGGCCGGTCCGGCCCGCCAGGATATGATTGATCAGGGACTGTTTTTCCGCATCCTTCAACACCTCCCGCCACCCCCGGGTCCCCTGAGCATGGCGGGTTTCAAATATACCCAACATCAATTCATTTACCCGAATTGAAGGCGCCCCCATCCTGGCCCATGTTTCGGTGAGTATACCAACCCCTCGGTTGGCAGCCGCATAACCCTCGTTGAAAACCAGGGCTGCAGGACCAGATCTGCCGGTCATCCCAGCCACAGAAGAGATATTAATGACAACGGCGTCATCACAGGCTTTGAGCAACGGAAACATCGCCTCAAACACCCACCGTTTGGCCTTGAGCGTGGTTTCAATCTCAAGGTTCCACTGCTCTTCAACATATGCCCCGTGAACCGTTGGCCATCCGCCCCGTTCGATATTATTCACCAGGATCTCCAGACGTCCATACTGATCTTTTATAAATTCCGCCAGACCCGCCACATCGTCAGTTCTACGCAGATCTGCATTTATGATATGGTGTTGGGCGCCTGTTTTTTCAAAATCTGCTTCCATATCACAGAAGGCATCCGGCCAGTCATGGCGGGTGAGGACAAGGCGTGCCCCCTGCCGGGCCAAATCCAGACCAATGCCTTTACCGATGCCTTTGACAGCCCCAAGTACCAGTGCCACTTTTCCCTTGATTTCCATAACCTTCAACCCTGATTTTCCAAATCTTTACCAAACAACTGATATTTTACCCAGGCAATACCAAAGTTTAACAAGCTTAAATCATCACCAACAACCTTCTGCACATATTCTTGGGGCAGGTTTAGTGACGCAAGAATCCCTTTTTTCTTAATTTGCATTCTAAAATCATCCAGATCATATAAGGCCATGTAAAAAATATCTTGTTCACGACCCTCCAGTATTCCCGGGCGGATCTGATTTTTAAGGGTGATCAGTTCAAGCATTTTATCATTTTCTGTGTTGTGCTCAGCCACATCCTGGCTTTTGAGCCACTGGACCACGGTTTTACCCCCCTGAACACCAAAACCCTTACAGTGATCTTCGTCAATTAAAGCAAAATACTCAATAAGCTTTCCGGAAACCCTATCCTTTGCAATAGCCCGGGCCAAGGGGTACATGCGGCATGATGCAGGGCGGTCATTATAGATGGCACATCCTAAGTCCGTAACAAACGGGCAGGCATGACCGGTAGCGGGGTTGGGCTTGAAGGCAACCACTGGCAGACCGGAGCCAGGCCCGGAGTGTCGGGATGTATACTGCTTTAGAAACTGTCCGGATGGCAAATTGACCGCACGCTTCATTCTCAAAATATCATAAGGTGTCAGCGCCTGATTCAAATCCCTGCAGCACTTATTAAAACAAGGGTTATCCGGACTGCAGTTAAATTGTATGGGATCATCCAAGGCCACAGGCAGCATCACATCACTCATCTTTTTTCCTTCATGATTTTAAAATTACGTTAAAAACCAAGTTACTTTAAGCTGGCAGGTTAAAAGCCCTTGGTCAAAATAAAATTCCCCATCTGCTTATCTTTTAAGCTGCCCTCGGCGTTACGCCAACGGACACATATACCCAATATGCATCCAGGTACCTTGATGGTGAATTAAAATCCGGCACATCTGTGGCAGATTTGATTCTGACCATCGGCTTTACCTACCAAGATCTAACTGTTTTTACCAGATGATTTTAATGCATTCATTCACAAGATATGGTGTTTTGCCTATCCCCAAAGTGTATATGTTGGCAAAATACCAATAATTTTAAAAAAATAAAAAGATCATTAAATCATTTTGTTTGAATTTTCTTGACACAGATCTTGTCTGGTGTTATTCCCATATCATTTGTTCGGAGGAAGAAGGCTTAGGGGATGAATTTTGAAACTTGTTCAAACCATCTCCCTCAAAGGTCGAGTGGTTTAATTACAGGCCTTTTGTTTTTTTTGACTGGCCTTAATAGTTATAGATACAAATTGTCGCACAACGGTATTTGTGCAATTTTGATTAACCTAATATTAATGGAGGTATTTTAAATGCCATCTTTTGTAATCGCAGAAAAATGTGACGGCTGTAAAGGCGGAGATAAGACCGCATGCATGTACATCTGCCCCAATGACCTGATGGTCCTTGATGCCAATGAGATGAAAGCTTACAATCAAGAACCTGATCAATGCTGGGAATGCTACTCCTGCGTGAAAATCTGCCCCTCCCAGGCCATTGAAGTAAGAGGTTACTCTGACTTCGTGCCCATGGGCGCGTCTGTACAGCCCATGATGGGTACCGAGGACATTATGTGGACCTGTAAGTTCAGAAACGGTGTTGTAAAACGCTTCAAGTTCCCCATCAGAACCACACCCGAAGGCGAAGCCAATTCATATGATGATCTGAAGGGAAAAGACCTTTCGTCAGGCCTGCTTTCCACCGAGGAAGCGGACGGTATGGAACTGAAAGCACCCACTGAGCTGGCATAGGTGCTTGGGTTTAATTTCTGATACTTACTAAAATTTTTGGAGGAATATAATGGCATTACCTAACAAACCTGCTGGTGAAATTAAAGTGGTTAGAGAGCCAGAGGTCGAGAAAAGAGACGTTGATGTTCTGATCATCGGCGGTGGTATGGCTGCCTGCGGCACCGCGTTTGAAATCAAAAAATGGGCTGATGACGACACCAAAATTCTGCTGGTTGACAAAGCGGCTCTTGAGCGTTCCGGCGCTGTAGCCCAGGGGCTGTCCGCCATCAACACCTACATTGGCGAGAACAAACCCGAAGATTATGTCCGCATGGTCCGTAACGACCTGATGGGTATTGTTCGTGAAGACCTGATTTTTGACTTGGGCCGTCACGTTGATGATTCCGTACATCTGTTCGAAGAATGGGGACTGCCCATTTGGAAGAAAACCGAAGACGGCAAAAACATGGACGGTAAAAAAGGTCAGAAACAAGGCACCCTTAAGGGTGGCGCCACCCCCGTTCGTACCGGTAAATGGCAGATCATGATCAACGGTGAATCCTACAAAAGAATCGTTGCAGAAGCCGGTAAAAAAGCCCTTGGCGACGAAAACATCCTGGAAAGGGTTTTCATCGTTGAAATCCTCAACGACAAAGATGATCCCAAAAGAGCTGCCGGCGCGGTTGGTTTCTCCGTACGTGAAAACAAAGTATATATTATCAGCGCAAAGGTGATGATGGTTGCCTGCGGTGGTGCGGTTAACATTTACCAGCCCCGTTCCGTTGCTGAAGGTAAAGGCCGTGCATGGTACCCTGTATGGAATGCGGGTTCCACCTATACCATGGCATTAAGAGCTGGTGCTGAACTGTCCATGATGGAAAACCGTTTCACCCCGGCCCGCTTTAAAGACGGTTACGGCCCTGTTGGCGCCTGGTTCCTTCTGTTTAAAGCCAAAACCGTTAACGGCCTTGGTGAAAACTATGCGGCCTCTGATTTTGCAAAAGCAGAGCTTGAAAAATATGCACCTTACGGAACGGCTGCCGTAACACCGACCTGTCTGCGTAACCATCTGATGATGCAGGAGTACAAAGAAGGTCGCGGTCCCATCATTATGGAGACCACAAAAGCCCTTGCCGCGCTTGGCGAAACCATGGACAAGAAAGAGCTCAAACATCTGGAATCAGAAGCGTGGGAAGATTTCCTTGACATGTCCGTTGGCCAGGCCGGCCTGTGGTGCGCCACCAACACTGAGCCCGAGAAAAAAGACTCTGAAATTATGCCCACCGAACCGTACCTGCTGGGTTCTCACTCCGGCTGCTGCGGCATCTGGTGTTCCGGCCCCGAAGAGGACTGGGTGCCTGATTCCTACAAATGGGGCTACAACAGAATGACCACCGTTCGCGGTCTGTTTACTGCCGGTGACGGCGTTGGCTGCTCCGGTCATAAGTTCTCTTCAGGTTCCCATGCAGAAGGCCGTATCATTGCCAAGTCCATGATCCAATACCTGAAAGCCGAAGGCGACAAGGTTTCCGGTTTTGCTGAAACCGATCAGGAACTGGTGGATATGGTTTACTATCCGGTATACAACTACCTGGATAATTGTGAATACACCACCGCAACCGATGTAAACCCCAAATACTGCAAACCTGCCGGTATGGCCATGCGTCTGATGAAGATGACTAATGAGTATGGTGCGGGTACTGGTACGTTCTACATGACCAATGGTAAATCTCTTGAAAACCTGATGGAACTGTTTGAAATGTTCCGTGAAGACCTTGAGAAAATTGCTGCTGGCGACCTGCATGAACTGCTCAGAGCCTGGGAAATTATCCACCGTCTCTACACGGTTCAAGCGCACACCCGTCACATCCAGTTCCGTGAAGAATCCCGCTTCCCCGGCTTTTACTACAGAGGCGACTTCATGGGCCAGAATGACGAGGAATGGTTCTGCTTTGTCAACTCTTCCTATGACAAGAAGACCAACGAGTGGACCCTGAAAAAAGAACCCTATCACAAAATCATCTCCGACTAGTAGGGTAAGACGTTTTAACCTAAGGATGTCTTGATAAGAACCTCCAGGAGCCGGCTTACCGGTGCCTGGAGGTTTTTTCAGATTATGCCTGCCTGGTCCTGTCTCCTTTTTTGTAAGCTTGCAAGCAAACGGCGTATACATTATTTTGCAATTTTTCAAATAAGGAGAACAGGATGCCGGGTACGGCCTTAAACCGAATATAGATGGTTTTGCCAGGTCCGGCATGCAAATATTTGGAACTTATACACAACACAACTACACAACTTAAAATGCACGGAGGGACAGCATGACTACAGAGAATTCAGCCCCGGTAAGTGGAAGCATTATGGTGGTTGGTGGTGGAATCAGCGGTCTGACAACCGCTTTGGAAGCTGCCGAAGTGGGCTATGAAGTATTCCTTATTGAAAAGGAAGCATCCCTTGGGGGAAGGGTGACCCAGCTAAAGCACTACTTCCCCAAACTCTGCCCGCCTACCTGCGGTCTTGAAATCAATTACAGACGCCTTAAAGATAACAAAAACATCAGGGTATATACACTTTCCCAGGTACAGCATGTTGACGGCACCCCCGGAGATTATACTGTCACAGTGAAAAGCGCACCCCGTTATGTAAACAGCAACTGCACGTGCTGCGGTGAATGTGCAAAAGTGTGCGAAACTGAAATCAGCAATGAATTCAACTTTGGCATGGATCGCCGTAAAGCCGCATACCTACCCCACAACATGGCCTTCCCCCAGCGGTATGTCATGGATCCGGCCATGGGCAGCGATGACCGTGAAAAAGTCAAAGACGCCTGCAAATATGACGCCATTGATTTCTCAATGGATGAAAACACATTTGACCTGAAAGTCGGTGCGGTTGTATTCACCACGGGCTGGCAGCCCTATGATGCTACCCGCATTGATAATCTTGGTTTTGGCCGGTATCAGAACATCATTACCAACATGATGCTGGAACGGTTAGCCTCTTCCAACGGTCCCACGGAAGGCAAAATCATCCGCCCGTCCGACGATAAGGCGCCGGAAACCATTGCCTTTGCCCAATGTGCAGGTTCCAGAGACGAAAACCATCTGCCCTACTGCTCATATATCTGCTGCCTGGCATCCTTAAAACACGCCACATACATCAGAGCCCAGTATCCTGATGCAAAAATTTACATCTATTATATTGATCTGCGGACCCCTGGCAGAAAATACGAAAAATTCTATGCCAACCTCAAAGCAGATGAAAACGTATTTTTTGTAAAAGGAAAGGTTGCCGAAGTCAGTGAAGACAGCGGCACCGGCAACATCAATCTTGTGGCCGAAGACACCATCTCCGGTGAAAAAATCAGGCAGACTGTTGACATGCTGGTGCTGGCCACCGGAATGCAACCCTCCTGTGCCATTGATAAGCCCGCCGCTGATCTGACCTTTGACGACGAAGGCTTTATTATCAATGACTTTTCCAAAGGCGGCCTGTTTGCAGCAGGATGTGCCAATAAACCGGTCGATGTTGTGACATCCAACCAGAATGCAACCGGCATGGCCCTTAAAGCCATTCAGACCCTTAGGAGGTAACGAAACATGGATAAAAAATACGGCGTATATATCTGCACAGGCTGTGGTATTGGTGACACACTCGACATTGAAGCCTTAACAGCTGTCCCTGGCGATGAGGGAATCAGCTGTACCACCCATCCCTTCCTGTGCTCCAAAGAAGGGGTTGGATTGATTCAAAAGGATATTGACGAGGGCAAGGTAAATGCCATGGTTATTGGTGCTTGTTCCCGTCGGGTAAATTTTGATGTATTCAGCTTCCCCGGATGCATTATTGAACGGTCCAATTTAAGGGAAGGCGTGGCATGGCCCCATTCCCGGGAAACCTATCCTGCCCTGGCCGAAGACCAGAAAGATGATGGTGAACACTTCGATCAGGTACAGATGAAAGCTGAAGATTATATCAAAATGGGTATGATCCGTCTGGAAAAGGTTACACTGCCCGCACCTTACCAGACACAGTCCTTTTCCAAAAAGATATTGGTTATCGGCGGTGGCGTCACCGGTATGTCTGCCGCACTTGATGCAGCCAAAGCAGGTTATGAGGTTACCATTGTTGAAAAAGCTCCGGCCCTAGGCGGTTATGCAGCTAAACTGCGCGGTCAAATGCCTGTTCAGGCGCCCTTTGAAACCCTCCAGGCCCCGGTAGTTGATGCGCTTGTCCAGGAAATTGAAGGAAACACAAACATTGATGTGCGCACCAACTGTATTGTCGCACGTATTGCCGGCCAGCCAGGGGAATTTACCGTAACCATGAAAAAACCAGATGAAAAGATCCCCTTTGACGTGCCCTTTCCATTGCCCCCAGAAGAACTGCTTGATGAAAGCGGTAAGGAACTGGATGCTGACGCGGCCCATGAAAAATATCTGAAATTCAATGAAGGCAAAGAGGACATTCTCAACCTTGACCCGGACGGAGAACTTTACGGGGCCGTTATTCTGGCTGCCGGCTGGCGGCCCGATGTTCTTGAAGGCGAAGCCTATGCCCATCTGGCGATGGATCACCCTGATATGGTCACCAATGACGAATTTGAAATGATTGCAGCCCAGGGTAAAATCCTGCGTCCATCCAACGGCAAGCCGGCTAAGAACGTAGTATTTATCCAGTCTCCCGGCAAAGATGAAGATGACAGCGATTTTGAATACACCGGTTCGGTCACCTCCATGGTTGCCTTGAAACAGGCCCGTTACGTCAGAGAAGATTATGCTGACGGCAAAGCCTTTGTCATTTATCAGCATATGCGAACTCCCGGCCTGCAGGAATATTTCTACAAAGCCATGCAGCAGGATGACGGCATTTTCCTGACCAAGGGGGCGGTGACTGACGTTACGGCCATGAGTTCGGAATTGATGGTAACCGCTAAAAATACGCTGTTAGGGGAAAGCCTGGTGCTGAAAGCAGACATGGTTGTTGTCGCAAGCGGCATGGTTCCGGCCACCAAGAACGACCCGGTTATCAACCTGGCCTACCGCCAGGGCCCAGGTTTCAGGGATAATGATATTTTCGGTCAGTATGCAGATTCAAACTATATCTGCTTTCCATATGAAACCCAGAGAACCGGTATTTACGCCGCCGGTGCCGTACGCCGGGCAATGACCATTGAAGAGTCCATGGAAGATGCTGCTGGTGCTGCACTCAAAGCCATTCAATGTATTGAAAGTGCCAACCGCGGTATGGCGGTTCATCCCCGTTCCGGTGATATGACCTTCCCGGACTTTTTCTTCCAGAGATGCACCCAGTGTAAACGCTGCACGGTTGAATGCCCCTTCGGCGCTCTGGATGATGACGCCAGAGGAACCCCAAAAGCCAATCCCACCCGGTGCCGCCGCTGTGGTACCTGCATGGGTGCCTGCCCGGAACGTATTATCTCCTTTGCCGATTACACCATTGACAGTATCGGTTCCCAGGTCAAAGCCATCAGCGTTCCGTCCGAGGACGATTATGATGAACCGCCCTTGCGTTTTCTGGCTCTGGTATGTGAAAATGATGCATTCCCTGCATTGGATATCGTGGGCATGAATCGCGTTGATTATTCACCGGATGTTCGCTTTATCCCAGTTCGCTGTCTTGGTTCTGTCAACACCATCTGGATCAAGGACGCACTGGCACAGGGCATTGACGGGGTTATCCTCATCGGCTGCAAACATGGCGATGATTACCAGTGCCATTTTGTCAAAGGCTCCGAGCTTGCTGAGATCCGGGTGAAAAAGATTGGTGACGCACTGTCCTCACTGGCTCTTGAAGAAGAACGTGTGGCATTTGCGGAAGTCGCCATTGACGAATATGACAAACTGCCCCAGATCATCAACGACTTTGTTGAAGAAGTGGACGCACTTGGCCCGAACCCGTTCAAAGGTTTCTAACAGCGGCATACAAACTTAATGGAGGTATCTAAATATGAGTGCCAATTACATTCCCCAACCCGATCTGGGATTTATTACCGAACTTAAAGGTCTTGGCGGAGAAACCCTGAAAAAATGTTACCAATGCGCCACATGTTCCGTGGCCTGCCCCATTGCACCGGAAGACAGCCCTTTCCCCAGAAAGGAAATGATTGCTGCCTCATGGGGGCTTAAAGACAAACTGGTCAGCAACGGCGACATCTGGCTGTGCCACCAGTGTGGTGACTGTACGGACATGTGCCCCCGCGGCGCTGCCCCCGGCGATGTCCTCGCAGCAATTCGTTCTGCAGCCATCACTGAATACGCAACCCCCAAAGCTCTTGCCAAGGCTGTAAACGATCCCTCTAAGCTGCCGTTTCTGATTGGGATCCCGGCAGCCTGGTTTGCACTGCTTGCCATTATCACCATGGGTTTTGGCGGCCTTATGGATAAACTTTTCCATTTCCTGTTCGGCGATGCCCTGGGCGGACGTCTTCACTGGTCCCATGCCCATGAAGGTGCAGAACATGTCATCGCCCATGCCAACTTTATATCCACCTGGTTTGTGGATATGACATTTGTTCCCACGGCTATTTTTGCCACAGGGGTTTTCTTTCTTGCCTTGAAACGTTTCATTGTGGACATCCATGACAATGCGGTTCTTGAAGGCAAAACAGAAAACACCAACCTGGATTACAAAGCCCTTTTAATGTCCATTAAAAATGTGATTCCTGTGGTGTTGAAACATGACAAATTCAACCAGTGCGAAACCAATAAAGAGCGCGCCACCCCGCATATGATGGTATTATTTGCTTTTATCGGTCTTTTTATTGTAACCGCAGTATGCGGTATCATGCTTTACGTGGGGGGCTATCCCGGGCCTTATCCTCAGCTCAACCCCATTAAATGGCTGGCAAATATCGCAGGTGTTGCCCTGGTCATTGGGTCAGGCATCATGATCAAAAACAGACTGGCCAACAAGGAACAACAGTTCACTGCCTATAAAGACTGGTTTATTCTTGGTGTCGTCTTTACCATCGGCCTTTCCGGTATGCTCACTGAAATGACCCGCCTGGCGGAAATCGCATGGCTTTCTTATTTCTTTTACTGGATTCATCTGATTGCCATTTTCAATCTGTTTGCATTCCTGCCGTTCTCAAAAATGGCCCACATTGTTTACCGTACGGTTGCCATGGGCTATGCAGATTATGCCAATAGAAAATAGTTTTTAAGCGGATATAATTGAGTAAAGGGGGGCTGGTTTTTGACCAGCCCCTTTTATTTTGATTCTGGGCCTTAGAGCCTGTTTTGATAATTGATGAATCGGCTGCAATCCCATAAAAATGGCTCCAATTTCTCCAAATTTTATGTCAATAGTCCGACTATTAACATAAAAATTTGTGAAAATTGGTTCTCATTTTCATAAGATTTCGCTTCAATCCCCATCCCCTAATTATCAAACAGGCTCTTAGGACCGATTATCAGATCCTTCGGTTTTAATAAAGGTCACTTCGAATGCCTTGCAGGGGCGATATTGCTGCAGACGATTAGAGAAGGCAAAGGCATCGTTCATCTCATAGTGCTGAAAGATATCAAGACCACGATCAAGAGATATTTTCCAGCCGTGGTCGGCCACGATATGGCGAGCGTGTATTGCGCCAGTATCATCGAACTCCCAGGTAAAATTTACACCCACGCTGCTCGCGGATGCCTTCATCTTCTCAAAATTGTCCTTCTGTTGTTCCCCTTTAAACTCATCTTCCATTGTTACCAGGTGCACAGATACCTCCTTGTCCCAAGACTTATGTTTGACAACGGTCTCCAAAAACTCCATAAAGTTGCGCATCTGGTAAAGCAGACGAATGTACGGATCGGTAATTGTTATCACAGTGGCACCTTGAAGGTAAGGGCCAAGCAGCATATCGAAGGAAATTCCCTTCTGATTTTCCTGGAATGTGAGGTGCTTTTCCTGAAGGACCGGTTCAGGAAGCTGTGGTTCGGAAGAAACTGACGATATATCCAGTTCCACAGCTTCTCCAATTTCTCCGTCTCCATTTTTATCTTCGACAATCGTCTTGTGATAGTAGCCGGGATACTCTTTTTCTTCAAGTGTGGTGACAGGCTTGAGATTGCCATCAATATCTTCATAGGTAAAGCGAACATTGCCGTATGTGGCGTCGATACGCATCAACTGATCTTTAACACGCTTACGACCTTCAATCGCAAATCGCAGCAATCCATCAACCTCTTCTTTGGTCGCTCCCCCGTGAGGGAAAAGGATCTTCATTAGACCAGAGAATGTTTTATTGATGCCGTCCCTGTCCCGTGTCGAAATATCGGAAGAAAGGGAAAAGTAACTCTTGTAGCGATCCGAATAATCGTGGTTGCGTAATGAGCGGAGAATCTCGGCAAGATAGTCGACCACAAATCCGTAACCGTTGGAAAACATCTCCCCCCGAATGATATCAACTTCCCAGCCGGGGATATAAAAATGGACACGATCAAGGAATGCAGAATCGTAAAACTTATCGGGCAACTCACAAAAAAGATCGGAATGCTTGAGCATATATGGCACCGTGTGCTGGGTGTTGCCTACAAACACCATAGAGGCTTCTGCACCCAGCGTCTCAACGCCTCGTGAAAAGGACTTATTGGCCATATAGTTCTTCATGATGTCGACAAGAGCCTTGTCCACACGCTTTTGCTTTCCAGCGAACTCATCAAAGGCAACGCAATCCCAGTACCCCACCAGTCCAATTTTTCCAGAAGCGTTGTTCACAAACAACTTCGGAACTGTAACCTCGCCGCCGGAGATCAGGATACCGTGAGGAGAAAACTCCGAGTAAATATGAGATTTACCGGTTCCCTTAGGCCCAAGCTCAATCAAATTATAGTTGCGTTCGCAAAACGGGATCAAACGGACCAACTGGGTCAGCTTGCTGCGCTTACCGAACACTTCCGGATTAAAGCCAATACTTTGTATCAGAAGGTCAATCCATTCATCTGTGGTAAATTGCTTGCGAGCCGCAAGATAATCGTCAAAATTGAAATGGGAGAGCTGAATTGGCTTGAGGGTCGACAAGATCCATGGGCTGGTATCTTTGTCTTCGGTAAATTCATATTCCAGATCAGCAATACTCCAGACACCGCTCACCAGCAATTTGGGATGTTTTTTCACTGTTCCGGAATCAATAAGAACCTTTTTGAGCCCTAAGTTGGAAAACTGAGCCTCATAAACATCTTTCTTGTCATTTAAATCAACGCTGATTTTGTCAATGACCTTGCAGCGACCTTTTTCCTTGATGTTTGAACGGACCAAACCGGCTTCATTCCGATGCACGTAATGTTTGGCAAGGATCTCCCTGACCGTCTCTATACCTGTCTGGATAGTCGGCTCGTCACTGGTGGCACAATATTGACCCAGCAGGTACTCCAGCACGTAGGTGGGAACAATGGTATTCCCCTTGACCGTTTTGACAAGATCCTTACGGACAGCGAGTCCCGGGAAATGTGTGTTAATTTTCTGGTCAAGTTCATTCATTGATCATTTATCCTCTAAATATCGAAGTCGCTGGTAAATGAACGCCGCATTACATATCTGAGCGACTTGTATTCCTTGTAATGTGAAGTCCCGGAATGTTTTTCCTCCAGCCGTAAAATAACCTCCTGGCCATTAGCTTCGTCGGCTGCCCGGGTGAACACGAAGCGCACCTTCATCTCTCGTTCCCGGGGATTATCTGAGTTCAGATCAAAGATCAGGTTGTGACTGTCGGAAATCAATTGGTCTGTCCCAGTGTAAATGCCAGCTCGCAATACTCGCGGCTGGACCTTGTCAGTCACCGGCCCGGTCTGGTAAAGCGTTACCGCCAATTGCCCTGAGGTAATCACCGAGCTTGCGCCACGTAGAATTTCCACGTCAACGGCGGTGACATCACTCCGACGCTTCTTGTTAATTTTGAGCACGGGGATTACCACTTCCTGTAACGATGCGCCGCCATGCACAAAACGGCTGCCAGCACCTTTCTGACGCAAACGGTTGATTGATTTGGGAACCTGCACTTCCACCTCACCGGCCAGGCCAAGCTGCCCGGAGGTAAACGTGTGGAGGCTGGCTGTTTTGGTTAGCCCTTTGCCAATGACAAAGCGGCGATTCCGAAACAAGATATGGTCGCCCTCAGCATTAACTCCGGAAAATTCGCTCTCTTCGATCGCTCGATTCTGGTAGATAAAACCATGATCCGCAGTAACCAGTAAATTACTAACATTGGCCCCTGTCAGCTTTTTTATTAAACGAATCAGATCCCGCAGCGTGTCTTCCACCGCTTCAAAAACCTGCTCCTCAGATTCACGTTTGTCACCAGTGGCATCAATGCGGTTATGGTAGACGTAAATAAGATCGTGATCACGCACCAGTGCCCGGCAATCATCACCTTTTAAAGCCATCAGTTCGTCGGCCTTGCAGGCTGTTGCTCTTTGACGGATCGCCTGTCCAAGGACCTTAATAGGTTGGCCGTACCCTGGGAACTTTGCCCATCTACCAGTACGGTACAGGTTTCATTGTCGGTTATCACCAGTTTCTCGTTGGGCAATACTGCTGCCATACCAAGCTGGGTATAGCTGGGTAACATCGACAGAGCTGGTTCCAGCTCGGCACTATAGCGATCTTCCTGACGGATCAGGCGCAATAGCTCATCACCGACCTCATACCGCATAGCATCAGAGATGATAACGCAAACCTTTTTATCTTTTTTCAGAAATGGACGTACCCAGTGTTTAAAAAACGCCCTTTGCCTGCGCACCGGGAACGCGTCCCATGTGGACGTACGATCCACAAAAGTTTGAAAACAATCCCCTAACTTCATTAAGTAGTTGTTGGAATAGAGATTTTCGATCTGCTCAGCCAGGCTGTCCATCAGCGTATGAAGAAGAAAAACAGAATTATGAAAAGGAATTTAAACGCATTGCACGCAAACATCCTGAAATTAAAAATCAAAAGAGTCTCCCCGGCATTGGCGATATTCATGCAGTAAAGATCGTTGCCCGTGTGGTAACGCCCTGGCGCTTTGCAAACAAAGGGCATTATTTGAGTTATGCAGGACTAATTAAGCTTGAAAAAGTCAGTGGTGGTAAAAGCTATGGAAAAAAGAACTCTCGTTACTGCAGGCAATTAAAAAAACGTATACAAAATAGGGGTTATAGCAGCTATTGGCGGCAACAACCCAATCAATGACTACTATATCATTAGGGCGCATTTTGAAAAAGTAGGCATTATCACAGTTCACGAATATAGTGAAAAGGATAGACTTTTCAACAAGTTCCACCGTCCCGATTTATAATGGGATC
>PDWI01000412.1_pt1 | contig 69287 bp, 58 predicted proteins | sample 1430891 | NCBI WGS metagenome assembly PDWI01 (sample SAMN01162508, study PRJNA174530) | Oral metagenome, whole genome shotgun sequencing project. | biome: Marine environment; feature: Marine mammal; material: Swab sample of the gingival sulcus; isolation source: swab sample of gingival sulcus...
TTATGAATTTTCAGAAATATATATTGATATTTCAGGTTTAGATTTAAACAGAAAAGCAATAGATTATTTGAATTATATACTTGAAGATAAAATAGTTTTATTAAAAAACAAATGAAAACAGCACATAACATGGTGTAAAGAGTAATGCGTCAAAAAAACCCCGTTTTAAGTTTAAAAACCCCTTAAAACAGCCAAATTTCGATGTCAAAAACCTCACAAATTCTACATTTTTTCTACAAAAACAAATTTGCAATCAACACTTATATAATACCACATTAAAAAAAATGTCAAGTCTTTTTTTTAAAAAACTTAAAAAAAATAATGTATTTTATATTTCGACTATTCGAGTTTGCGTTAATTAATAATAAGTATACCGGAATATATAAACAGTACGCTTAACATGATTTGGACATCTGCCGGTATCCTTTTTATCGATTATAAAATCATAAACAAGGTTTGAAGCGAAGGCGTAAAAACTTGTTTGATATATTAAAAAAAAGATAAAAAGATTTAAGGCAGATGTCGGGTTGGAGCTTTAGCTCAAAAATTATAAATCCTTTAAATTTTATGAGAGTGCTTTTGCACATATAAAAGCAGTTGTCCAAGCATTTTGAAAATTAAAGCCACCTGTAACACCATCTATGTTTAAGGTTTCGCCGACAAAAAAAATATTTTTGTGAATTTTGCTTTCAAATGTTTTACAATTAATTTCTTTTAAGTCAACGCCACCTGCTGTAACGAATTCATCTTTAAAACAACTTCGACCGCTTGCATGATAAATGCTTTTTGTTAATTCTGTTGAAAGATTTTGCATTTGTGTTGAACTTATATCAGCCCAGTTTTGTATTTCAGTAATATTTGATGTGTGCAGCAGTCGTTTCCAGTGGCGTTTTGATATTTCTAAAAATGGTGATTTTAAGACAATGCGTTTTCGTGCGTGTGTTTTTTTAAAATTTAACAAAGTTGTTAAAACTTCGTCTATATTTTTTGAAACCCAGTTTACTGTAATGTCATATCGGTAATTTTTTTCGGCTAATACTCTTGCGGCAAATGAAGAAAGTTTTAAAATAGCAGGGCCGCTCATTCCCCAATGTGTAATCAATAATGCTCCCATTGATTCTAATTTTGTATCGTTAATTTTTACGGTTGCACACGGAACTGTAACACCGGATAAGCCTGTTAATCTTTTATCTTGGATGTTAAAAGTAAATAATGATGGTACAGGTTTAATTATATTACAACCTATTCTGCTGGCCGACTCCCATATTGTTTTAGAGTTGCCTGATGCAATTACTAATTTGTTTGCTTCAAAAATTTTTTGGTTTGTTTTTATAATCCAACTACCGTTAGACGGAAAAAAAGAAAGTACTTTATAATTTTTTAAAACTTTTATTCCAAGCTCATTGATTGCTTTTTCAAAACAATCAATAATCGCATCACTTTTATTTGCTTTCGGAAAAACACGACCATCACTTTCAATTTTTAACGGCACGCCTCGTTTTTCAAACCATTCTATGGTATCGAATGTCATAAATGTATTAAATGCACCTAATAATTCTTTTGCGCCACGAGGATAAAATTGTATCAATTCTTTTGCATCAAAACATGCGTGCGTTAGATTACAACGACCACCACCTGAAATTTTTACTTTCTGTAAAACATTGTTGCTTTGTTCAAGAATGATAATATCCAATTCGGGGTTAAGCTCTTTTGCGTTTATTGCCGTAAAATACCCGCTCGCACCACCACCAACAATTATTATTTTTTTTTGCATACATTATTTAGTTTATAGCAAAGATTAAAAAAAGACAATATATTAAGCATAAAAGAGAGAGAGTTAAGTTAAACAGAAAACCGGCGTGTTAATCAGTACTCTTTGCTGATTTTAAGAGCGACCGTATCCTTTATCTCGATTTATTTATCAGTAAAGGCGGTTGAAGTGTCAGCGTAAAACGCCGTTTATTTTTTTAAAAAAAGAGATAAAGATTTAGGTCGCTCGTGGGTTGGTAGCGGGCAATTTGCCCGTACTAAATTTAAAACTATAGATTAACTTTTTTTTAATTTTTTGTTACAATATATTATGACGGATAGCTTTTTAACTGTTTCACATCAAGTTTTAATTTTGTTTTTGCTGATTTTTCTAGGAATAGTTTGTACAAAACTTAGAGTGCTGAGTGCTTCGGCTGTCAAGAGTATTACAACCATTGTGCTTTATGTTGTCATTCCTGCAGTAATTATTCACTCGTTTGATAGGCCTTTTAATACAAAGCTACTTTGTAATATGACATTAACTTTTGGAGGTGCTGTATTTGCGCATATTGTTGGGATTATTTCGGCGAAAGTCTTTTTAAAAGAGCAGGATAAGTCACGAAAAGCGGTTCTACAGTACGGTGTAATTTTTTCAAACGCAGGCTTTATGGCTCTTCCTCTGCAATATGCTGTACTTGGTGAGGAAGGGGTTTTATATGGGGCAATTTTTATTGCAGTTTTTAATATAATTAGTTGGACTTATGGTGTGTATATAATGAGTATCGGGGTAAATAATAATTCGCTCAAAAAAGCTTTTTTTAATCCCGGTACTGTTGGAACTCTAATAGGGGTTATTTTATTTTTTACGCCTTTGTCATTACCGCCAATTATTTCAGAAACCTTAAATAAAATAGCTGTAATGAATGTTGCATTACCCATGATGATTATAGGGTATTTCCTTGCAAGCACAAAAAACTTAAAAGAGTTTTTAGATGCAAAGTTAGCTCTCGTAATTATATTGCGTTTAATAGTTGTGCCGGCGATTGTTTTTAGTGTATTGTATTTTGCCGGAATTCAGTCTATTGTTTTAGTCGTTGTAATGATTGCGACAAGCACACCTACGGCAGCAAATACTGTGATGTTTGCCGAGTTGTTTGAGCGTGATGTAGATATTGCAGCCAAAATTGTTTCTCTTTCAACACTGCTGTCTATAATTACAATACCGCCCATCATTGCTTTAACCTTGCATTTAACTAATATGTAAATTTATTCTCGAGATAACAATTTTTATGTGTATTCAATCGAGGTTAATACTTTATTTAGTCTACTGATAGGGTCTTCATATTCGCGGAATGTAAATCCGACATGGTATCCTTTATCAGATACAATTGTTATTGTTTTGCCAATACAGTTGTTCACCGTGTTTGATGTGGCATAAGGGAAATATTCAGGCTTTAAGATTGACAGATTATAATTAGAGCCGTCATATCTTACTTCCGCAATATTGGAAGGAAAGTTGACTAAAAAAATTCTAAAGCTGTCTGAAGCTCCGCCACCGACACTCATTCTGGTACCCGGTTTCATAACATGTATGTTTCGCTTTCCTATTGAGCGTGTTTGATTAAAAACATATATTTCTGTCATACCGGATTGATTTCGCTTTACTTCTATTTTAGCAAATGGATCTGCCGGCGAAAATCCGGGTTGTTTTTTTTGTGTTGTAGAATTTAACAGCGCCATGCGAGCTTTTGCTTCTTCGGCTTTATTACGGGCTAAACTACCGGTATGGTCCGGTGTATCGCTTACTGTTTTGATAGCTCGTGAAATAGGGCGAGAGGTTCTTCGCTTGAGCAAGAAAAACAAAAGAAACAGCAGTAACAGTACCAGTAAGATAATAAGTAAAATATACAACCATGAGTATTCATTCGCAAAGAATTTTTGCAAAACTGTTGGTTGAATGCTTAAAGGCAGTTTTGCCGTTTGTGGCATTGTTGCTTTATTATCTGCAAACACAAGCCTTAAAAGAACATCGGAATTTTTGTTATTAAAACCTTCAGGCAACTTAATATTTGCCAATAAATCTTTTTCCTCGCCAACCGGTATTGTTATCGTTTTATCTTGAATATCGATGCTGTGTGTTACACCGTTTTCTTCAATTACTATGTCTGTTAAAGTAAGCTCTGTATCAGAATTACCTGAATTTTTAATTTGCAATGGTAATTTTAAATTTTTGCCCTTTGCAATTAATTCATTTGGAAATACCAAAATAGGCAGGTTGTTTTTGTCGTCTTTAATATTAAAATCTTCGTCAGGATTGTTAGATAAATCACTGGTGTCTGTTCCGACACTGTTTGTTACATCACCGGAAATATCTGTATACTCTTTTTTTGTTTCATCATTTGAGCCATTATTATCTGCAGATTCTGTATTGCCCGTATTGGTATCACCACCGGTATTATTCGTACCTGAGCTACCGTTTTTTGAATTAGTTGTCTCTGAGTTGTTTTTTCCTGAACTGTCAGTTTTTGCGTTATTTGCCCCGGAATTACCTGTACCACCTGAATTTATATTATTGGCATCAGTAGAGACTGTTTCGGAGATATTTTGTATTACCTCATTGTCTAAATTTTTAATGATGACATTATCGGGAAAAGGAAGTTTTACATAATATACCTTCCAGTTTTCATTGCGCAAGTTTGATGCAATTGTATCTATTTTATTTTTTACCTGCTCGTTATTATAACTTTTATACCGACTTTCATTTGGTGGATTAAATATACCGTCAGAAATTATTATCAATATTTTTTCTTTGTTGTCTGTGCTTAAGTTTTGCGTATAATCTTTTGCAAAATCCATTGCTGTCAGCATATCTGAATTTTGTCCCAACTGATATAAAAGCATAAACCGAGATACAAGTCTTGAAATATCTGTTTCAGTAGTTATTTTTTGAGTTAATTCATGACGAGCCGAAGCATTAAACGAAATAAGGTGAAATGTGTCCCCACTTCGAATAAACTTGGAACTTATTTCGTTTAACACCCTTTTATTTATAGCATCATAATAAGGAAGAATAGTACCTGAAGTATCCATCATTACAATAATATCAGCCGGTTGCCTTTCGGATTCTTGTGCTATTAAATTCTGCATACATACAGAAATAAACATTATTGTAAGCACTAGCAGTTTCTTTTTCATGGTCATTCTTCTCCTTCTTAATTTTAGCTTAAGTCTGCCTCTGCAATGTTTAATATTTTATATGTTTTTTTCTGCTCATTGATGGCAAATTTTACAGTTTCATCTTTCTTTGAGTTAATAAAAGTACTGCCTAATGGAGACATATATGATATTATACCATTTTCAGGTGCAGATTCCCAAGGGCCAAGTATCGTATATTCTTCTATTGAATTATCATCAATATTTTCAACTGTTATTTTCGTGCCAAAACCAACTTTTTTTGTGCTAACGGTTGTTGGGTCAAAAATTTGAGCTCTATCAATATCGCCTTGAAGTCGACTTACTGCATTATTTAGCTGTGCCTGTTCTTCTCTAGCCGCTTTATATTCTGCATTTTCACGCAAGTCTCCCAGCGATATAGCATAAGCTAAATCCTTTTGATTTTGCGGAATTTTAACATCAAGTATTTCCTGAAGCTCTTTATTTTTTACATCAAACATTCTCGTCGTAACAATTAAGCCTTGTGTAACAACTTCTTTTTCTTCAGATTCAAAGAATTTAAATTCTTTATACTTTTGTACAATTTTGTTTCGTAAACGCATTTTTACTGCAGAATCCAAATCATCTATATCCCCAATTAAAGTATATAATCTTGTTATTGTAGCCTCATCATTTTCTATAATAAAGTTTTCCAGTAGATTGTCTTTTCCAAACAACAGAGTATGCACTTGTTTGTTTATCTTTCTATTTTCGGTAGTATTCTTTCTACTGTCTATTTCTCTAAATGTAATATCAAGAATATGAACCAATGCTATCATTTGTTTTTCAAGCTCTATTCCGGCACCTTTGAACCAATCTTCTTCTTGACAATTTTTGAAAAACCAAATTACCGCTTCGCGATAAACTTTATAATTCTCAAAACATTCCCTTACAAAATTCTGTAATTGCTCTGTATGTCCATCATTAATCAAGTCATCAATGATACTTTGAGATAATACGGTAGGAAAAAGTTTTATAAACTCATCGTTCCAATTCGCAATTAAATTTTTGATATTACGCAAAAACTGTACTTTCAAAGATTTATCCTTTATTGAAGCATAAAGCTGTACAGGGTCTTCAATTTGCGAATAAATTGTTACAAACCCGATTTTCTTTCCTGAATTCAGATGAGGAATAGAAGAAGTTATATTCGTTACCAACAGATATGACGCAACAACTTGTTCATTTACTTGGTTGAATGCCTTTAAAAATCCGTCAAAATAATTAAACATATCATGGAATGCCTCTGTTTCTGTATCACATTTTTCCATAAATGTTTTAACAATTTCAATACGAGAAAAGAAATTCTTTTGAGCTTTGAATTCATTTGACAGTTTTTCTTCAAGAGAAATAGGTCTTTCTCTGACCATAAACGAATCTATGTTTGTCGAGCTTATGCCAAACACAGGATTTTCTTTTAGTATTTTTCTGGACTTTGTATTCCATGTAGCCCATTCTCCTTGCGTCAAAAGAGAGGGAACAATTTCTTGTTTGATTTTCTTCATATCACAATTATTGTCAAAACTGGATATAATGGTTTTAAGCGCCCATTCATGCTCTGTTTTCACTTTTTTTGCAAGCTCTTCTTTATTGCTTGTCGCCTTCAAAACCCAAATATGTTCTTTTGAAAGGGTTTGCAAAGCATTTAAGCCCATTTTAAGGCTCATTTCATGACCGCGTTTTTTTGCAAAATCAATATAGAGAGTTTCGCCATCAACTTTTGATATTCTTCCAACGCCCCATGTCCTGTGAAAAACAAAGTTTCCTGTATCAAAAGAAATATGCTTTTCAAAATCCGCAATTGCATCAAAAACCGAGCGCCATGTTTGTGTTAAGTTTGATACTTTTATATATTCATCAAGCTGGCTATGGTCGGCATATTTATTTTTAAAACATTCAATGATTTCTGTTCTAGCCCAAGAGTCACTCGTATCATTTTGTAACATCATTTTTAAAATATCAATACATATATCCCATTCCTGCTTTTCTTTATAGAATATATAAACATCATGCATTAAAAATGAAGTTTTGGAATTACCCATAACAGAGGAAATTTTGTTTTGAACATGATAAAAGAAATCGATGTCTTCAGGGATAAGTGTTACCAATTTATTCCATAACTCTTTAATTCCGCTATTTTGCTTTTTATTAATAAATCTGTATAAAGATTTTTTGTAATACTCTATAGCTTTTTCTAAATTACCTTCCTCTTCATACTTTTCAGCTATCAAACGGGGTATTTCTGCTTCATCATAATCTATCTTTACCAATCTTTCCCAAATACCGTAAATCTCACTGTTGTCAGATGCTTTATAGTAATCCGCAAGTGTTCGTAAGGCAAATTTTGAATCCCCGAATTCAAGAACTCTAAGGCATAAATGTTCAACAATCTGCATACGCCTGTTTTCAGTGAAAATTTCTATAAGACTTCTAAAATTAGAATCATCTAAATCTTGCTTTAGAAGCGAAATAATACTTGAAATATACAAAGCTATGATACTGTTTTTTGACCTTACAAGATGCTCAGAACACATTTCGGAAAGCTCTTCTATGCCATCCTCTTTTTTTGTTTCTGATATTATTTTATCAAGCTCTTTAAAATCCGCTATTGAATACTTATTAATTGCCGCACGAGTCCATGTTTCCTCGTTTAACATCTCCGTTAATTTCTTTTTCAAAGTTTCTGACATAACAGTCATCCCCCAACCAAAATAGTTTTACCCAACATAGGCATCATATACATCTTTGTCTAAAAATTTTATTTTCAACAAAACCTCATCAATTTTCATCTTTTCTTCACTACAACCGCTATAATAATCAATAAGCCAAAAATACGAATTTATCAATTTTGGTTTCAAAATTCGCTGCTTTTCATATTCTTTTTGGCGCATTTCATTTTCAAGCCAAAAGATGCGTTGTTTTAATTGCCCTATTTCTAAGGCCTTTAACTCTCTTTTGACAGTAAATACATTCTTTAAAACACCATATACAGGAACCCATTCTAAAAGTTCCTCGTCTTTATAACCCTCAGCTTCAACGACATCAATCAATCTGCAAATAAATTCAGATTCCAAAAAATATCGTTGTATTTTAGATGCATCTTTAAAAAAAGCCTCTCTAAAATAAACCTTTGCAAACCTTATATCCCCGCAAAAAGCATAAGCATCTGCAAGTTCTGCCAATATTGGTGCAGAATCATCACTTAAACCGGCTGCCTTTTTTGCAAAATTTAAAGCTGTTTCGTAGTCCCCTAAGGACTTGCAACAAAGCCCAATTTTTCTATACAGCTCAGCGTTTTTTTCGCCATTTTCATCCTCATATAATTGACGATAAAAATTCAAAGCCTTATGAAAAGCGGCAGTCTTCAAAGCATCAACGACCGGATTAAAAACAAACCCAAGCTTTTTTAGGTATACCAAAAAAGGCTTCCACTGCGAAATCAGGTATTCTCCCGCTTCAAAGTGATTTGCAATATTATTCGCTTTTGCAAATTTATCCTTCCAAAAAGAAGTCGCTTTCAAACAATAAACAACATATTCATTCTCCAAATCATGTTGAAGAATACGCTCAAATTCAGCATAGCCGGCATCCAGATTGCCCCTATTGAGAATTTCAAATGCAGGCTTTAGGCTGTTTTGAGCGGGTTCACTGATCATTGTATAAATATTACCAAAAATTTTTAATTTAGTCAATTACCTTGACAAGTTTTAATTTTTCGTATAGATTATTCACTTTTTTTATTTAAAATACAGGGCTTTTTTTATCAGACGAAATTGCAAAAGTAACTCAACTTTTGCAAGTGATTCATCATAAAAACCGGAAAGCCCGCGTGAGGGATATTAGCGATGCGAGACGGTTTTTGAAAACCGGCGAAGCAAATAAAAATGCCGGAATAATTTCTCCGGCATTTTTAGTCGAAGCCGATAGGCGTAGTCGCGATTAGCCCGACGGTTTGCTTTAAGCGAAACAGAAATGTTTGATTTTCAAATTCAAACCGGCACGCCCAAATTTAAATTCTACTTTTTTTCTTTATACAACGGTCTCTTTTCAAAATGCGTGTGTAAAAGTTCGTGTGCTTTCCCTGCATTCGGACTACCCAAGAATTCTTTATAGGCAGTTTTTATGTAAGGATTGTTGTGCGCCGCTCGAATTTGGGCTTTTTTATCGTCCTGATAAAGCCCCTTCGCTCTGGCTTTTCGAACAAAGTCGTTGGTCTTATACGGTTGACCGCCACCGCCGACACAACCGCCACGACAAGCCATCACTTCAATAAAGTGATACAACGGCTCGCCGCCTTTTGCTTTTGCTTCGCGCACTTTTTCAAGAAATTTCGGAAGCCTGCCTAGCTGATTTATAACGGCAATTCTAATTTCACTTCCGTTTATCTCTATCTTAGACTCTTTAACACCCTGTAGACCGCGAACTTCGGAAAACTCAATGCCCGGAAGCTCGTTACCTGTGATGTAAAAATACGCACTTCGCAAAGCGGCTTCCATTACGCCTCCGGTCGCACCGAATATGGCGCCCGCTCCGGTATAAGGTCCTAACGGGCTGTCTGCGGCTTCTTCTTCCAGTAGGTTAAATTCAATGCCAACCTGTTTTATTAGTCGTGCGAATTCTCGAGTTGTCATAACAGCATCAACATCCTGATAACCCGATGATTTCATCGTATCGTTACGATAGGCTTCGTATTTTTTTGCTGTACACGGCATTATCGCAAACGAAAAAATCTTTTTAGGGTCGATGTTCATTTTCTTTGCCCAATATGTCTTTATCATCGGGCCCATAATTTGTTGCGGGCTTTTGGTGCTTGACAAATGCGGCAATAAGTCGTGGTGAAATTTTTCAACATAATCAACCCACGCCGGACAACAAGATGTAAATTGAGGAAAATTGTAAGTTCCGCTTGTAAAGTTCTGTACAAATTCCGTTGCTTCTTCAGTAATTGTCAAATCGGCGGAGAAGTTTGTATCAAACACATAGTCAAATCCGATTTTACGCAATGCCGCGTAAATTTTTCCGGTTGTAAGCTCTCCGGGTTGTAAGCCAAACTCTTCGCCCAGAGCAACACGAACAGAAGGAGCAATTTGTACAACGCTCACGGAGTCCGGGTCAGCCAGCTTCATCCAAACATCCATCTGAGGTGATGCTTCGTATATTGCACCTACAGGACAGTGTGATGCACATTGTCCGCATCGAACACACGGGGAATCTTCAAGGTCTGCCAATGCAGCAGGGCCTATAATTGTATTCCCGCCCCGATTTTGATATTCGATAGCATGCACTTCCTGCATATTCTGGCAAACTTCAACACATCGCCCGCAGGATATACATTTATCTCTGTCAAAAATTATTGCACCGTTTGTGTTATCTTTAGGTCTTCTGTTAAGATACGGCTCAAAAGGGACATCACGAATTCCAAACTCCGCGGCAAGAGATTGTAACTCACAACAATTATTACGACTACAGACCAAGCAGTCCTGCGGATGGTTGGATAAAATCAGCTCCAGCACCGCTCGTCTTGCCTGTATTATTTCAGGGTCGTGAGTTATGACACTCATTCCTTCCGTGGCTTTAGTGCAACATGCTCGCATCATTCGAGGGTTGCCCTCCAAGTGGACAACGCATAACCCGCAAGAGCCCCAAGCTGTCAAGTCATTGTTATAACACAACGAGGGGATTTTTACATTTGCCTCGTGTGCGGCCTCCATTATTGTAGAGCCTTCAGGGACTTGTACTTCTATTCCGTTTATTTTTAATGTTATCATAATAATACCCCTTTATCGTTTTTCAATTGCACTAAACTTACAAGCATTAAAACATTCTCCGCATTTTACACACTTGCTTTGGTCAATTAAATGCTGTTGCTTCCTTTCCCCTGAAATACAGGAAACCGGACATTTCCTTGCACATACGGTACAACCAACACATTTTTCTGTAATGTGGTACTGCATAAGATCTTTGCATTTTCCTGTGGTGCATTTTCTGTTTGTAATATGAGAAATATATTCATCACGGAAAACCTTCAAAGTTGACAATGTCGGGTTTGGAGCAGACTGTCCTAAAGCACACAGAGATGCCTTTTTCATGGCCAAGCCTATTTGCTCAAGCTTGTCTACATCACTGAGTTCTGCCTTACCTTTGGTTATTTTTTCCAAAATAGCGGAAATCTGCCTTGTTCCAATTCGACAAGGAGAGCATTTTCCGCAAGATTCATCTACGCAGAAGTCCATATAAAATTTAGCAACATCAACGACACAATCATCTTCGTCCATAACAATCATACCGCCGGAGCCCATCATAGAGCCAAGCTCTCGCAAACTCTTAAAGTCAATTGGTGAGTCCAAATGCTCTGCTGATATAATGCCACCGGACGGGCCACCTGTTTGTACGCCTTTGAATTTTTTGCCGTTTTTTATACCTCCGCCAATATCGAAAATAATCTCTCTTAAAGTTGTTCCCATAGGCACTTCAACCAAGCCCGAGTTTTCAACCTTACCGGTCAAAGCAAAAACCTTTGTTCCGCTTGAATCTTCGGTACCAATTGACTTAAACCAAGCACCGCCATTGATTATTATTTGCGGGATATTTGCAAGCGTTTCCACATTATTGATTACAGTAGGCTTGCCCCATAAACCCGATTGTGCAGGAAACGGCGGTTTAGGAGTAGGCATACCCCTCTTACCCTCTATTGAGCGAAGCAAAGCTGTTTCTTCGCCACAAACAAAAGCACCTGCACCAAGTCGTATCTCAATGTCAAAGTCGAAATCTGAGCCTAAAATTGACTTACCCAATAACCCGTACTCACGAGCCTGTTTAATTGCTGTTGTAAGACGACTTACCGCCAAAGGGTATTCCGCTCTGATATAGACAAAACCCTGATTTGAACCAATTGCCCGTCCGCAAATACTCATTGCTTCGATAATTGCATGTGGGTCTCCTTCAACCAACGATCTGTCCATATAAGCTCCCGGATCGCCTTCATCTGCATTACAAACAACAAACTTTGAATCGTTATCTTCTTTTGCGGCAGCACCCCACTTTATACCTGTCGGAAAACCGGCTCCGCCTCTGCCCCGTATTCCTGACTCAGTAATTGTTTTTACAATTTCTTCAGGGGTCATTTCAAAAACAGCTTTTTCCAGAGCAAAATAACCTTTATTTCCAATATAATCTTCGATATTCTCAGGGTCAATTAAACCACAATTGCGTAATGCAATTCTCATCTGCTTTTGATAAAACGGAATTTCTTCAGCCAAATGACCGCTTTTTGCTTCTTTATCATAGAGCAAATGTTTAACTGTCGAACCCTTTACAATATGCTCTTTTATAATAGCCTGTGCATCTTCCGGTTTTACTTCCACATAAAAAGCATCTTCCGGCAAAACCTTTACAATCGGACCTTTTTCACAAAAACCGAAACAACCTGTTTTTATAATTTTTACGGAATCTTCAACGCCGGCTTTCTTTGCTTCTTCAATTAAATTCTCATAGATTTTAAAAGCCTTTGACGATTCACAGCCGGAGCCGGCACAAGTTAAAATATAATGTTTATATCCCATAATTTAGCCTCCAATTCCGGTTGATTGCAATGTAATCACATTCTTATCTATTGCCTTTTTATTCACAATATGAGAACTTATAATTTCCTTTGCAAATTCCTCATTAACATTGCCGTAAAACACCGGCTCTTCACCGGTTACAACAACCTCAACCACAGGAAGAGACGATTCCAACTCAGGATACTCAGATTGCAAAATCATAACCTTACCTCTAAGCCCTGCATTATTTACCTCAGATGAAAGCGTATCAAAAACGGCTTTTGCGCCCGCATTCAATCCGGCATCGCCCATCGAAACAATCAGATAAGCTGTTTTATCGTCTACTTCACGCATCAAAATTTCACTCGACTGCTTTTTGTAAATTGCATGAAGAGCCTCTCTAGTTAATTTTTCCATACCTTGCTCCTTATGCACCTTTATATTCATCGATAATTTTTGAAACATCTTTTGGTTTTAAGCGTCCATACACATTACCGTCAACAGACAAAACCGGCGCCAACCCACAACAGCCTATACAACGCACTGCCTCAACCGAAAAAAGCCCGTCATCAGTTGTTACCTGCTCAGCAGACATACCCAAAATTTTGCGAGTTTCATCAAGCAAATCCTGACTACCCTTAAGATAACAAGCCGTTCCCAAACACACCGCAATAGTATGCTCACCCGGTTTAACCGTTTTAAAAAAATGATAAAAAGTCATCGTGCCGTAAACCCTTGCAAAAGGAATTTTCGTAAAATCCGACACAGCTTTTGCAGCCTCTTTGGAAATATAACCTTGCTCCGATTGAACTTTATGTAAAATCATAATAAGACAACCCGGCTTATCCTTCCATTCTTCAATGAAATCCATCAGCTCAGGCGAAAAACCCGCATTATTCATTTTACCCCCTTAAATTGATAAAAAATTATAGTAATACCCGTTGCATTATACCATGTAAATAAAAATAATGCAACTGTTTTCTATATTTTTTGGGTGAATTTTTGCATTGCGAAATTATTTAAATCAATAATCCTGTTTTTCTTTACGCAATGCAAAAAACGGGCTATCCGCTTTAATTTTAATGCCTATTCTTTTTAAAATCAGTGGTGTTTTCCGTTTCACTCCAACCACCACTAATGAAAATAAAAAACGGCATTAAAATTCCGCTACTATCCCTTTCACAGCTTGTAAGTCGCATGAGGTATTAAATTTAACATAAAAATCTTTCACGATAGAAAAATCAGCCAATATAAAACGAAATGTTAAACTAAAAAACACACTAGCCTGATTTGGCGAGTGATCGGGTTGCAAGCTAACGAGTTCTAATAATTTATTTGTCTTTAAGTTTAACAATGTAACCCGTTAGCTTTTTATTTTAAAATATTTAAAATAATTTTTTTGATGAAATAAAATTCGGCGATACAGGAATTGTGTTTATTCGCATCTCCCAGTGTAAGTGCGGTCCTGTTGAAATACCCGAGTTTCCGGTAAGTGCCACTATGTCGCCCGATTTAACAATGTCGCCTACTTTTGCAAGAGTTTCGCTTAAGTGGTAGTATAAACTATATACACCGGGTGCATGCTCTATTATAAGGGTTCCGCCTGTAGTTATTCTGTTTTCTGCCATAACAATTTTACCGTCCCCGACCGCACGCACCTTTGTTCCTATAGGGGTGCCGAAATCAATTCCCCAATGTGTCCACCCTGATGTTTTCCCGTCAGGATATTTACTGGTTCTCTTTTCGCCAAATGTTGATGTAATACGCTCAGAAACAAGCGGACGAATAAATTTGCCTGAAAACCTTTGAGCGTCAGCATCAATCTTTGTAAGTAATTCGTTAAGACGCTTGGTTTGCTCTTTCTTTTCGGCACTTGTATTTCTTATTATGCCGGCATTCCGTGCATCTAAATAAATTGTGTATTCTTCAAATTCGGTTGGCGATACTTTCAAAGAATATGATTGTTTGTCCAATACTTCTTTATGAGAAGCAACTGTGCTGACCGTCCAATCACCGGCTCTGTACCATTTTGCAATTCCAATAACGGCTACCCAATTTTTTTTCGTATCATCAATATTAAAAGCATCAATTTTCTGCACTTCTTTATTATCAGGACTCATCATCAAAACAGATGGTTTTTCAATCGGTTTGTTTGCGGTAAAATAAACAGTGATAAATTCTCCCTGAGCTGTTTCTTTTGGCACACAAACATCAAGGTTTAATGTTTGACATGATATGCTCAAACATACTATCAAAAAAACTAAAACCAAAATTGACTTTTTTTGCATCTTTATCCTCCGGTATAATTTACTTTTATTCATTCTTGTGTTTTTCTGCATCCAGTAATATCATCTGTGGTGTTACATGTCCCTTATAATAATTTTGTTTTAAATTAAATACCGCATCAATATAATCGCCTTTTTGAAATTTACTGTTAAGCAAATCGCCCTGTCCCCAATATATCGCAGACCATTTATGCTTTCCACAATTCAATGTCAATTTTAAATGTTTTCTTTCTGTTTTTCCAAGAATTAAAGCATCTTCAATTTTCATTTGTTTTGCCATAAATACAAGCTCAGGAAACTCCTGCCCATACGGCTCCAGGGAATCTTTTAATCTAAGAATATCAGGATTAAGATATTGATGCGGAAGCTCAGCATCTACCTTTATATTCTTACTCTCGGGCTTTTCCGAAAACTCCATTACCGCTGAAAAGTTTTTTAACCGTCTTAACAATTCTTCCAAATTCCCCTGTTGCAAACTAAAACCTGCAGCAAAATCATGACCACCGTAATCCAAAAACAATTCGGAAAAAGGCTCTAAAATTTCAAGTAAACCATACCCTCGTGCCGAGCGACTTGAGCCCACCGCTGTTCCATCAGGCATTTTACAAATAACAATTCCCGGCACATTAAATGTTTCGGCAAGTCTATTTGCCAATAAGCCCGTAACACCTCGGTGTATTCTATCATCACAAACAACCACAACTTTTTTATTATAAAGCTCAAAATTTTCAAATGCTTGATTTACAATAATATTCCAACTCGCCTCAGCAACTGTTTTTCGCTCGTCATTCATTTTAAAAACCGATTCCAGTTTTTCCATTCTTTCTTTTACATCACTTGAAATAAGCATTTCAATAGCAACTTCAGGACTGCCCATTCTGCCTGTCGCATTTATTAAAGGATTGATGTTCCATGAAAGCTCATGAGTTCCAACTTTGTAATTTAGAAATCCAAATCTTTCCAGTATTTCTGCAATACCCTTTCGAGGCTTTTTATTCATTTCAGCAATGCCAAGTCTCACCAGCAATCTGTTTTCATCAAGCAGCGGCATCAAATCTGCTAATGTAGAAAGTGCAACAAGCTGTACTTCCGATTTTTCTCGTGCTCCAAAAAACTTATTGGAATGCTGCACAAAAGTAATAAATATGTTTATAAATGCGTCTATCTCCGTATTTTTATCAGGATTATATTTTCCCAAAGTAGAGCGCGACTTTAACCTTAACAAACTTAACTCGCTTAACTGCGGAAACTCTTTACTGACAACATTACGCAAATCAAAAAAATTAAATTCAATACCGGTGCCAAAAGTGTTTGCCAATAATTTAGTTTGTTGCAATGCGTCCCAGACAAAAATTTGCTGTCCTGTCAAAAATCTTTCCAGCCTTGTATCCGAAAAATCAACCATTCCGGGAATTACTGTTTCTGTAACACGATCAGTTTCAACCATGTTGACTAGTTTAACGGCTTCAATCATGTAGGCATCGTTTACGGGCTGAACATTCAAAAGACAAACCTGCTGCTTATATAATTCGGTTTTACTGAATCTAAGAGCCAATAATGTTTTCCATGCAACAGCACACCCCGTTAAATGTTCAAACGGATAACCTGAATTTAATACTTTCGGATTTACTATTACCGTAGCATTAGGTAAAGTATCTCGAGCTGTATGATGATCCAATACAACAACATCGATACCTTTTGAATTTGCATATTCTATTTCAGCAAATTTTGAAATACCGCAATCAACTGTAATAATTAATGTGCCGTCATTTTTTGCATGCTCTGCAACGGCAGATTCCGAAAGTCCGTAATCATCATCACCGCTTGGCACCTTCCAGCTGACATCAAGTCCAAAATCACGCAACCCCTCATACAACAAAACCGTACTCGTTATTCCGTCAACATCACGATCTCCAAAAATTAAAACACGCTCACCTTCATCTTTTGCTTCAATAATTCTGTCAACAGCATCTTCCATGCTATTAAACAAAAAAGGATTATGCAGATACCTTGTCTCTTGCTCTAAATAATAAAGAACATTTTTACCTTCAATTATACCTCGCCTTACCAAAATTGTTGCTGTTAAAGCATCACAACCAAACTTATCCATTATCGCTCGAACAAGCTCTGTCCCTATTTCTTTTTTTACCCAACTCATTTATTTCATACACCGCTTTTTATTTCTTTGTAAATTAAGTTTTTGCCTGAATTTTTAGCACCCTGCTCTCCATACTGAACAGAGTCCTGCAAAAGAGGAACAGCCATATCAAGTGATGCTTCGTCTTTACCGTAAACTTCCATTATTACATCTCCGGCAGATATATCTGCCCCTGTTTTATTTTTAAATATAACACCCGCATCGGAACAAACAGAGTCGGTCGTTTTATTGCGCCCGACCCCAAGATATACACCGGCAAGTCCAACTTTCATAGCATCAATACCTGAAATTATACCTGACTGCTTAGCTTTTATTTCTGTCTTAAACCTGCTTCTACGACTGCCTCTGTCATTAAGAAGTTTTTTGACATCACCACCCTGCATTTCTACATTTTTCAAAAAACATTCCATTGCCAGACCTGATGCAATTGCATCTTTTGCCTTTTCTAAAGCCTCTTCTTTTGAGGAAGCCTTTTCTCCCAACATAATCATCCATGAAGCAAGTTGCAATGTAAGCTCCGTAACATCACTTGGTCCGTTACCTTCAAGAACAGCCATACTTTCTTCGATTTCCAAAAAATTACCTACATTTAGTCCAAGAGGCTCTGACATATCAGTTATTAGAGCTACAACTTTTTTACCCATTGCAACACCCGTTCCAACCAAGCTCTTTGCAAGCTCTTCAGCCTCATCAATAGTTTTCATAAAGGCTCCTGCACCACATTTTACATCAAACACCAGCGCATCAGAGCCCTCGGCAATTTTTTTTGAAAGAATACTCGCTGTAATAAGCGGTACAGACTCAACCGTGCCGGTAACATCACGCAAAGCATACAAAAGCCTGTCAGCAGGAACAATTTCTTCTGTTTGCCCTGTCATTGCATAACCGTTTTTAGCTATACCATCAGCAAAAACACTCGGCGTCAAACCTGTTTTATAACCTGTAATTGACTCCAATTTATCTAAAGTACCGCCTGTATGCCCCAAGGCTCGCCCACTCATCATAGGAACTTTTACACCGCAAGAGGCAACAATCGGAGCCAATGGAATGGATATTTTATCGCCAACACCGCCTGTCGAATGTTTGTCAACAAAAACGCCTGTAACACTACTCAAATCAATACGAGAGCCGGAGTTAAGCATAACCTCTGTCAATACGGCGGTTTCCTCAAAACTCATTCCGTTAAAAAAAACAGCCATCAACCACGCAGATACTTGATAATCAGGTATTTCCCCTTTAACATAACTATTTATCAAAAACTCAATTTCATCACGACTCAATTCTTGCGGCGGCATAGTTTTAAAGCCACGTTTTTTCATAATAATATCAACAGCTCGCATAATTACTCCTCTTTCAATTAAAGAGTATACCACTTTTTTGCGAAAAACACAAACCCTTTTCTTGGGAATTATATATGTATGAGGAAATTACAAAATTCAAATATTTTATTTGTATTCAATTTTTACCAACAGTGGCTTAGGCAATGAAAGTATATATGACAAAGGCACTGTAATCGTAGTACTGTTTCCGGTAAAATAACGAACCTTACCTGCCGGCTCTATTTTTACACTATCAATTTTTCCCGGACATGACACAGCTATCTTTAGAAAAGCTGTTTTTAATTCGCCCGCAATTTTAGGACCGTAAGCAGCCGCAATTAAGTTTTCGTATTCTTTGGAAGTTAAAACCTCACCTGTTATAATAGGTGACATCAGTAAATCCTCAATATATGCTTTTATATCCTCCGGAAAAGCTTCTATTAAATATCCAAGTGTTTGCTTGTTTATATTGCAAGTAATATATCTGTTTTGTGTATCAATTAAAAACAGTTCAGATTTAGCAACCGTTTCTTTTGGAATCAGTACTTTTGTTTTAATTCCGGTAGATGAAATAAGCTCCAGTTTTTTAACAGTTATATCCTCTTTTTTAAGAGAGTTTATCAATTCGTTTTTATCATAAATTGATAATTTTGACGCATCTTTATCCGCCAATCTTTCTACAAGAGCCTCTGTTGTACCGCTTGGAATTACCGTTAAATCAAGCACAACATCACCGCTTTCAGCTATAGCCACTTCCGCAACAGGTGAGCATGAAGAAAATACCATAATGATTAAACAACCTGCTATAATACTAAAGTTAATCCACTTATTTTTCATAAAAACTCCTTATTCCTCAAAATATTAAACTGCTTTTAGTTGTAAAGGTTTCAAATATTCTTTAACCCTGTTTATTCAATAAGCTATTCAGAAATTCCGGCAGCAACAATTTCTTTGACTCTATCTTTATTGTTTTTAGCCGCATCATCTTTTTTAGTCTTAAGCTTTTCCTGCGGACTTGCCTCATTTTCTTCGTCTGCGCTCGTTTTATTCAAAAGAACATCAATACCCGCAAGAGACTCCTCTTTTGACAAAATTCTACCGGCAAATAAAAACCTCGCACTCCAATACTCTTCGTCAAGAGACGAGGTTATAACCCCTGTTTTTTTTCCCGCAGATGCAGAATGTAGAAACTGTCTGCCCCCAAGATAAATTCCAACATGTGAAACACCTTTACCGAAAGTATTAAAAAAAACAAGGTCACCTGCTTGCAAATCATCGGGCTTAACTTGCTTTGCTTGTTTTGCAATTACCGATGCACTTCTTGGAAGCTTTAAATTAACAGCATTCAAAGCACTAATGTAAACCAACCCCGAGCAGTCCATACCGGTCTTTGATGCCGAGGCGTATTTATAAGGCGTGCCTAAATATTTCAATGCCTCATTGATAAAAAGCATTCTTTTAGAATTTTCCTCTGCAAAAGCTAAAACACCACCAAGAGCAAAACAGTAAACACAAAAAGCACATTTTAAAGCAAAATTAAGCCCTTTTTTTTTCATTTTTTTCAACACCAACCTTTATTTCTTTTCTTTAACATCGGCATTCATATAAGATAACTTATGGACTGCAGTCAAAAAGTCTTTACGATATTTTTTCTCTTTTTTCTTTTCAACGAAATCAATGTACATTTTAAGCATGTAATTTGGATGTCCATCAAAATATGCAATATACTGATGTCGTCCACCCGGCTTGTTGTAAAACTCAAAAACCTTGCATTCATGACCGTATTTATTGGGTTTGCTGATTTTAAACGGCTTGAATATCATATTCGGATATGAATTTTTAAGTACAGCCATATCATAATCTATATAATCCTGCAATTTGCTTTTTTCATTAGGCTTAGTCGCCAAACTGACCACTATTGCAGCCGAAGAATTTTCAATTCCTTCATCTTCTAAAAAGAAAAACCCTGAAAGATTATATGCTTTTGCCATATCCATGTTTACCGCCCAATAATCGGGTAACACAATATTAGCTACATAACTATCGCCATAAAGCATAAATTCTTCTCCGGCAACTGAAAAAGCCGCCAACATAAAAATAATTCCAAAAACAATTTTTTTCATCATTTTAATACCTCTCTGTAAAATATTTATTTGGCCAATATACAGAAACAACAACTTAAACTATAAAAAATTACAGAATAAACTAAAAATATTTGCAAATTTTAGCCATATTTTTGCAACCTTTTAACAAAAACTGAGTCTATAATAAGCATACTGCAAATTTTTTATGCAGTCAAGTTTTGTATATTTTGGAGAAAAAACATGGACACACCAAAAAAAACATGGGACTTTTTCGATGAATTCAGAGGAAAAAAATTCACAGGCGAATGGCCTACCCTTTCTGAAATGATGAGCATAACAGCAACCAGATACCCTGACAGAAACGCTTTTACGGTATTTGACCCCGACAGAATTACGCTTACCTATGCCGAATTGGAGGCTACGGCAAAAAAACTTGCCTGTTGGATGAATGAAAAAGGAATAAACAAAGGCGATCATGTTGCACTTTCCGGAAAAAACTCTCCTGAATGGGCGATTGTTTTGTTTGCCGTAAGTTATGCCGGAGCCATAGCTATCCCTCTGGATTACGGATTACATAATAATGAGCTGGAATCATTAATAAATACAGCAAAACCGAAGCTCCTGTTCATCGATGAAGAAAAACACGACCACTTTGTTGAATTTGCAAAAAAAAGCGAGAGCCTTGGACATGTATACTCACTTTCAAAAAAACACCCTGAAACCTATATTTACAACTTAAAACCCGAAGGCGTACCGGAACTGCCAAAAGCAACCGAAAACGACCTTGCGGCAATACTGTTTACATCAGGCACAACAGGAAACCCAAAAGGCGTTATGCTGACACACAAAAACTTCGTTTCAGACTGTTACATCGCACAAACTCGAATGAACATATTTCACACAGATATTTTTTACGCACTTTTGCCGTTACACCACTCATACACACTTTTGGCAGTTTTGATTGAAACCGTATCTGTGGGTGCGGAAGTAATCTTCGGTAAAACACTGGCTGTTTCAAAATTGATACACGAACTGCAAGAAGGAAAAGTAACAATGTTCCTCGGCGTTCCTCTGCTTTTCAACAAACTTATTTCAGGAATACTCAAGGGAATAAAATCAAAGGGGCCGATTGTTTTTGGCTTAATAAAAGCAATGATGGGAATTTCTTACATGGCTAAAAAAGTATTCAAAGCAAATATCGGAAAAGCCCTGTTCAAACCAATATTGCAAAAAGCCGGTTTATACAACCTCAGAATTGCTATCTGCGGAGGCGGTCCGCTTGCTCCAAGCATTTTTAGAGCTTACAATGAATTCGGTATTAACTTCGTGCAGGGTTACGGTCTGACCGAAACATCACCCATTGTTGCCCTCAACCCTGTAGAGCACTTTAAAATTGAAAGTGTCGGACAAAGCTTTTTCCCCTACTCTGAAGTGAAGGTGATAAACCCGGATGAAAAAGGAGTCGGCGAACTTTGCTTTAAAGGCCCTATGATTATGCAGGGATATTATAACATGCCTGAAGAGACAGCGGAAGTTTTAAGCGAAGACGGCTGGTTCCGCACCGGAGACTTAGGCTGGATTGACGAAGAGCAGTATGTCTACTTATGTGGTCGAGCAAAAAACATGATTGTTACGGAAGGCGGAAAAAATGTCTATCCCGAAGAAATCGAAAATGCATTCCAGCTTTACTTTAACGAAATTGAACAAATCACCGTTCAAGGCTACACGGCAAACGAAACAATTAAAAGTGAAGAGCCGGAAGCCTTAATCTACGCAACAGACGATCTGTATAAGCGGGAAAACCTGACTCGCGGTAAGTCGGAAGACGACAAAAAAATCGAAGAGATTATACAAAATATTGTAGACAACACTAACAAAACACTTTTGCCATATCAGCGAATAACAAAAGTTACAATGTTATCTACGCCACTTGAAATGACAACAACTAAAAAAGTTAAACGCAAAACGAAGTAAACCCTCAAAGCCGGACAGAATACATTTAGTTTTTGTTCGGCTTTTTTTAGCTGACGCCAACCCGCTCGCTCGCATAATCTTTTTGTCTTTTCTGTATTATACCGGCAAAGTCTCTTCAGAGACTTTTTTTCTTAAAATCAAAGCGACAAAAAGGATAGACTTCGCTCGCAAAAATCAGATTAACGCTTTAGCATTACACGCCGGTTTTCTGTAATACTTTCCGCGTATAACAGCCGAAAAGACTTGCCCAAAAATCAAACTGCAAGTTTTGGCGTAGCCAAAACTTGACAGAGAAAAAAACAACATTCTTTTGAATGTTGTTTTTTTCTCATCTGCGCAAGGAATGCGAAGGATTGCAAGCGGTTTTTCAAAACCGCTTGCAAAATAAAACTGTGGCGTCAATTTCCAAGCCACAGTTTTAGTCGGAGGCGATAGCCGTAGTCCGCAGCTCTCCGACCCGAAGCGACAGCGAAGGGATGCGCCCATAATTTAATAAATTTAAAAAATCCGTTTGATTAAATTTTATATATCAAGTATAATACACAGATATGCCTAATGTAGTTAAACCGCTCATTATTCAGGGCGACCGCAGTATTTTATTGGATGTTCACGCTGATGAAGCTAAGGAGGCTCGGTTTGCGCTTATTCCTTTTGCGGAGTTGGAAAAGTCGCCTGAGCATTTGCATACTTACCGATTGACGAATTTATCTCTTTGGAATGCGGCAAGTGCGGGGCTGTCGGCTGATGATGTTATGCAGACATTGTCTTCTTTTTCAAGGTTTCCTGTTCCTGAAGCCGTTGCTGTTTGGACGGCTGAAACAATCAGTAGGTACGGCAAGGTAAAAATGCGACCTTCTGATTCTCAAAATTTTTTGCGATTGACAGTTGACTCGGATATGGTTTTTAAGGAGTTTGCCGCTTCCAAAAATTTAAAAAAATATCTTGTTGTCGAAGATGCATCGAAAAGGTCTTTTTTACTTAAATTGCTGGACAGGGGTACGGTTAAACAAGTTTTATTAAAGCAAGGGTGGCCGGTAAAAGATGAAGTTCCGTTGCGTGATGGCGAGCCGCTTGATATTTGTTTGCGAGATAAAACGCTTTCAGGCAACCGGTTTACTGTTCGCGATTATCAGCAGGTTGCTTCCGAAACTTTTGTTGGAGACAGAAAAGCGGGTACGGGTTTTGGAACGATTGTTTTGCCCTGTGGAGCCGGAAAAACTATTGTCGGGATTTTAATTATGTCATTATTAAAAACCAATACTTTGATTTTAGCCCCTAATGTAGCGGCACTTTATCAATGGAAGCGTGAACTTTTGGATAAGACAAATTTAACTGATGATGATATTGGTTTATATACAAGTGAGGCAAAAATAATTAAGCCTGTTACAATTGCCACTTACCAAATTTTAACATGGCGCAAATCTGTTGAAGAGGACTTTAAGCATTTTAGTTTATTCAGCGAGCGCTCTTGGGGGTTGATTGTTTACGATGAGGTTCATTTGCTTCCTGCACCGGTATTCAGGATTACGGCAGAATTGCAGGTTATTAGACGGCTGGGTTTAACCGCCACTCTGATACGCGAAGACGGATGCGAAAGCGATGTTTTTAGTCTTGTAGGGCCTAAGAGGTTCGATGTGCCGTGGAAAGAGCTTGAAGAAAAAGGCTGGATTGCCCACGCATACTGCACGGAAATACGGATAAATTTAAATGCAGAAAAAGAAATAGATTATGCTGTTGCCGGCAATCGTCAAAAACATCGCATCGCAAGCGAAAACAGCAATAAAATCACGGTTGTTAAAAAACTTTTGGAAAAGCACAATGATGAGCCGGTACTTATTATAGGCCAGTATATTTCACAGTTGGAACAATTGGCAAAAGAAATAGAGGCTCCTTTGCTAACCGGTAAAACCCCTAATTTTGAAAGAGAGGTTTTATATAACAATTTTAGAAACGGTAGTATTCGGATTTTAATTGTTTCCAAAGTTGCCAACTTTGCAATCGATTTACCTGATGCCTCAGTTGCGATACAGATTTCAGGTACATTTGGAAGCAGGCAAGAAGAAGCCCAACGGTTGGGTAGAATTCTTCGTCCGAAAGAGAGGGACTCACATTTTTATACAATTGTAACCTGCCACAGTGTAGAAGAGGAGTTTGCGGAAAAAAGGCAAAAGTTTTTAGCAGAGCAGGGATATGAATATTCGATTATTACAAATATGGAAACATAAAAATTTGTGTTTAACTTAAAAAAGGGCTGTAAAAATGATTAAACAAACTAAAGCAGACAACATTAAAGCATGGCGTGAAGTGCTTGTTCAATTAGATAATCAAAAATTTTTTGAATTGATGAGAATGTATTTGGGGAAAATTGAAACTCCTTTTAACAAACAAAAACTCATTGAAAGGCTCAGTGCTTTTTTAAGGCGACCAAATATAAAAGAAAAAATTATAACCGGTTTGGATTCTTTTGATACAGCTGTTGTAACTGCTATTTCTTTTTTGCCTGTTGCTACAGAAGAAGTATTGCACGGTTTTTTTTATGATGACTATTCATTTTCAACGCTTTATGAAAAACTGCGTAATCTTGAAGAAAGACTTCTAATATATAAAAAAAACACAAAATCAGATGGCTGTATTTATAAAATCAATCCGCATTTAGAACAGGAAATATTAAAAACAGTAAATATTGATATATTTTGTTTACCTGAAAAAATTGGTGAATCAAAAAATTTACCTTTAATAATTGATAATATACAAATAGCAGGTGTTTACTCGTTTTTAATTCATAACCCAAGTATGTTAAAGCTGAACGGAGAGATAAAGAAAAAATTTTTAACTAAATTTTATTCTGCGTTTCCTGATTTTTCTGATTCTGAAAATTCTATAAGTCTTTTAATATATGCCTTTATAAACTTAGGTCTTTTTATCAGAGCTGATACAGGATTAGTGGCAAATGAAAAAAAGTGGCGGGCATTTTCTACTTTAAGTCCTTATGAAATAAAATCATATATTACCGTTGCAGCAACAGGAAAATACCGGAAAAAATTTTTACACAGTAAGACGAAAGCTTTTTACAAATTTATAAGTTCGCTTCAACCAACAGGTGAATACCAAAAAAGTGATTTAGAAAAAACTTTTTTTCTTTATATGGAAACTGTTAAGGTAAACTTTACGAAACATGAAACAGTAAAAATAGCGGATAGTAACGAGTCTTATTCAAAAGACTATAAAAATATGAGTATTATTGATATTGCTAAAACATTTGGAATTTTTTATGAAAAAAACGGTCTTTTCACACTTAACGGAAATTTTAAAAATGATGAATTTGTATCTGAAGAGCCGCTTCTTGTTTCACCGGCTTTTGAAGTAACAATATTTCCAAGTACAAAACTTTCACGACTTTTAAATATTTTAACTACAATGGAGCCTGTGTCAATTCAAACCACAGGAAGATTTGAAATAAATCGTAAAGCAGCCGGTTTTGCTTTTCAAGAAAACCTAACTGCAAAAAAATTATGTGAAATTTTAAAAACGGAAAGCAAAAATAAGTTACCTCAAAATGTAGAAGTTTCAATTATGCAATGGTATAAATCTTTTTCCAGTGTGCAATTATATAAAGGAGTTATAGCCGTTGTTTCTCCCGAAAAACAGAGGTTATTTGAAAAATCTACAGAGCTTTCTGAAATTGTCCATTCTAAAATTAAAGAAGGCGTTTATTTACTGAAAGATAATTCTTATGAGCAAATAAAGTCCAGCCGTCTTGATTTTCTTTTTCACGAATCTAATACGCCTCAGCCATTTTCTCAAACAAGATTTGAATCAATTCCGTTATATGATGAAAAAAAACAATCAGCTTTAACAAAATCAAATTGGAAAAAAGAAATACAAGAAAAACAAAAAAAATATTTTACAAATTTTGAAAACTTAAAAAACAAGGTGGATAGTCTTAATTTAGATGCAGACGCAAAACAATCAATGCTTGACGCAATCAGTAGGCGTGTCATAATTGATGAAACACAAATCCAGAAAGAAAATATTCAAAGTAGTAAGGTTGAAATTTCAGGATTGGATTTTCTCGGGAAAATCAGACTTTGTGAAAAAGCTATAACGGAAAAATCCATGCTTGAACTAAGTTTTTCGGATAATAATAAAGCAAAAACGCTTTTATGCTTACCGATTAAAATAATACGCACAGAGAAAAATGCATTATTGCAAATAAGAGCAAAGCAAGAAAAAAAAATTAAACAAATTTCAATAGCTCATATACTGAAAATAAAATTAATAAAAAGCTCTATTTTTTCTTGATGAATTTTTTCGTTTATTCGCCGCGTGTATCCTTGTAAGAAATCCTGAGTGCCTTGAGAAAAATCACTCGGTGATTTTTCTCAGCAGTACGCTTAACCTGATTTTAACGACCGATGTCTATCCTTCCGTCCGATTTTTAAAACTGAAAAGTTGGTTGAAGCGATAGCGGAAAACAACGATTAAGTTTTTCAAAGAAGAGGACGGAAGATTATGCGAGGGAGGGGGTTGGCGTTAGCAATATTTTAACTGTTAAGTGTAATTATAAGCTCGACTTCGCCAAATGGAATTCCGATTTTTTTTGCAATAGCATCTTTGGAAATTCCGTCTTTGTGCATTTCGATGACTCGCTCTTTTTTTGATTTTAAAGCAAGTTTAACATTATCGGGATTTATTCCTTTACTTCTCAGTGTTTCGGAATAATCTTGTATTTCATTTTTCTCTTTGTTTTTTTTACGAATTTTCTCCGTGTTTTTATCCATCAATTTTTCCAACATAACAACTTCTTTTTTTTGGGACTTCAGTTCTTTGCCTGCAATATTTATATGGTTATCAACTTCTTTTAAAAGATTTTGTGTTGTGGCAATTCTATCATCAATTAAAGTTACGCATCTTTCAGAGTGAAATTCTATATCACGAATTAGTTTGTCAACTTCTTTTTTCATATTGTTGACATAATTATTGCGTGAAAATTTTTTTCGCAAAACAAAGTAAAAAACAGGAAATGAGAGAAGGTTGAAAATAAGCAATACAATAGCAACTGTTGACATTATTTTGAAAAATCCACCCGTCTACCTAAATATGGATCTGTAATATAACCGGTGTTTTCCGATAAATCTTTTTTTTCAAGCGGTTGCTTTTTTTTAGACTGTTTGTGATTGCCGGTATCACTGTTTTTCTCATCTTCATTAATAGTCATGTGAGCGGAATCATGTTCTTCTGTTTTTTGTACAGACTGCAATTTTTTTTCAGTTTCAAGCTTCATGGTTTCCTGTTGTTGTTCAATAGCGTTATGCTGAGCTTGTTGTTCAGCACTACGCTGTTTTCCAACTTTTTCCATTTGAGCATAAAGTGTTTGTAAATCAATTGGTTGAATAGCCACCCGGACCTTTTACCTCTTCTTCTTTTTCATACTTGCCATATCTGATAATACCTTTATCCAAGAAAAATGTTGTTGCTTTGCAGTCAGTTCGTACAACTTCCGTAAAATTCTTTATATTTATTGTAACTCCTGCAAATACATCTCCCGATGCAGAAACTTTACCTTCAATTTTTATCGTTTCAAGATGTTCTTTTATTTTTTGAACTTCTTGCTTGGCTTCTTCAATTTCAGTTTCCAGTGTATATTTTGTTTCAATATACTTTTGGTATGTTTCTTCTTTTTCTTCAGATAAAGTACCGCCACGTCGCTTTTTTTGATTTTCAAGTGCAGTAAGATTTAATTTAACTTCAGCCAACATTTTTTCATTGTTTTCTTGAGAGACCCTTAAAAAATCTAAACGCTCTTTACTTTTTGGATCAAACCCTACATTCAATGTTGTATCATTACCGGCAGTGGGGCTTCCTAAATTTCTAGCAGAAATAAATTCAGCGGCACTGATATTTCCACCAATAATATCAGCTCGTTTTCCTTTACATATAATTTTTTTGTTTGCTAATACATTTGAATTAATAATTCCATCGGAAACAACAACCATTTTTCCTGCTTCTACCGATTTAGCATTTTGAATAAATTTAGACCAAATGGATTGGCTTGTTCTAATTAAGGCACCTTCTTTTCCTATAATACCTTGACTTATAACTATATCACCTTCTGCATCCAATTCTGATTTTCCAACAGTTCCTTTAACTTCTATATTGCCTGAAGCTCTAATTGAAAATCCATCATCAACATTACCATTGACAAAAACAGCCCCAAGAAATTCAATATTTCCTGTTTTAATCGAAACATTACCTTCAACGACATATACGGGTTCGACAGTTATTCTTCCCTTTTTTAAACTGACATGTCCATTTATTTCAGCAATAACAGTCAATCCGTCATCTGCAATTTTTGTGTTTTCGCCGATAGGGATAACAACATCTTTTCCTGAAGAGGCTTCAAGATATTTCCCTGACACCGTTTTTCCGGGTTCTCCTCGCTGTGCAGGAATTTTTTGTGCAACCGGCTGTCCTTCAACAACATTTTGAATAATATTTAATTCTTTAAAATTAATTTGCCCTGATGTTGTTTGACTAAAATCTCTAACAGAAGTATCAACCCTAAAATTATACTCTATTTTAGCATCATTACCGTTTTTAGCCGGTTGTCCTTCTGCAATAAGATAATCTTCTTTATATACAGGATTATCTTGAAACTCAACCAACCTATTATCATCAATGCCAAATACAACATCGTTATTATTTAAAAACAAAACTATTTCTTCGGCAGAAAAATCTGCACCACCCGGTCCCGGTGGATAAACATGAAGATAAGCAGCCATTCCATCATCACGGATATTAACTGTAAGCATTGCATCATTACCGGGTGTCTTTTTAAATGGTGCAATTCTAATATATTCTCCTTTTGCTTTTTTAATAATAGGCATCAAAACTTTTTCTGCCGGAACATCTAAATTTTTAGCTTTTATCTTTTTGATAGCGTCATCAATTTTTACTTTTTTACCATTTCCAACCGGTGCCGTAACCTTCATAAAAACACCGGCAGTCAAACAAGAAATAAAAACTTGACCGTTTTTATCTTTTTGTTCTTCAATAACATTAGCAGAACCAGCATTAAGCTGTCCATCCGACTCATCTACATTTAATTTTATGTTATCATTTTGGTACGCAAGAATAATCCAATCACAGGGATTAAGAGCAAACATTCCCGATTTTCCTTTCTGCGTTACTTCATAATCAACATTTGCAGCAGGAATACCAAGTTGGATAGCTGCCGAGGCTATTGCTTCATCTAGCTCTGATCCTCGTGCTTCAACAAAAAAACGAGAAGAATCTTTTTTATAAAGTTCTTGCATTTTTTGTTGTATTTGCTCCAGTCTTACCACAAAATCCTCCTAAATGATACCCTTGGTAACATTGCTAAGTTTTACTTTTAATTTTAAATTAGCACTGGTATGTATTTGCGAAACTCGTGATTCTGTAACATTTAAAACTTTACCGATTTCTTTCAATGTCATATCTTCGTAATAATACATTATCAATACTTTTTTTTCTCTATCCGGTAATTCATTAATTGAGTTAATAACTATGCGTTTGATTTCTTCTTTTTCTACTATTACATCAGGATTTAATGAAGAAGGGGCTTCTATTGTGTCTCCAATTGAACCACTATCAGAATCATCATTGGAAAACCTTACAGATGTTAAAGAAATTATACTCGATGTAGAAATTTTCAAAAGTAATTCATAATAATCATCTATAGAAAGTCCTAAACCTTTCGCTATTTCTTCATTCGTAGCAGACCGCCCCAGTCGAGCTTCAAGGCTGGAGATTGTTTCTTCAACCTGCTTTGTTTTTTGTCTAACAGATCTGGGAACCCAATCAATTGAACGCAGTTCATCATAAATGGCTCCGCGAATTCTATTAACAGCATAAGTATTAAACTGTACTTTCTTTTCAGGGTCATATTTATCTATTGCATCTAATAATCCAAAGACACCATATCCCACTAAATCTTCAAATTCAACATTTCCGGGCATCCCACTTGATATTTTTCCCGCCACATATTTTGTCAAAGGAGCATACTTTACAATAAAAAACTCCCTTATTTCAGCATCATGTGTTTTTTTGTATTCTACCCAAAGCTCTTCTTCAGGAATTTCATCAAATTTTGAATTACGCATTTGCCCACCCTATTTCATTAATATTAAGACTCTCTCTCCAAAACAGTATGAATTGCTTTAGCCATTGTTTCAACATCAACAGTATCAGAATCTGCTCCTTTTTTTCTCATCATTCCGTCAGTGCCTTCTTCAACAAAATCTATAGGTTCATCTCCATCTAAACTAGAAGAAATTCCTTCAAATTCGCTTAAGTTCGGCAACTCATCTAAAGCATCATCATTCTGTGCCACTTTCTCAATAAAACTATCCTTTTCTTCATCTAATGTATAATCTTCATTACCTTTTTCCGGATCATCGATTGTTATATCAATATTTTGTCCTACCTCATTTACCTCTTTAGGAACCTTTGTTTCAAACAAACCCGGTATATATTTTTCAAATAAATATAACGCAAAATAGACAAACCCACCTAAAAAACATCCAAGCAGAACAGCCCTTAAAAGAACAACCCAGATAGCAACTTTTGCAATCAACCCCAAAATAAAAGAAATCAACGCCCCCGCACCTGCTGAGTAAAGAGAAGTTTTTATTTTTGACATAAATTACCACCTCTAATCATGTTCCATCAAATTCCCCCTTATAGGATATTCCAAATTTTAAGTCTCGTCAAGGTGTTTTTTCAATTTAATCCCAATTTCTTCCAAAAATTTTCTGTATAAAGCCGGAAATACCTGAAAACTCTTGATAATCTGTTTTTTCTAACCTAGCCACTATATGTCTCAAACAAGCACTAGCTTTAGACTTAGGAGAAGAAACAAAAAAAGGAATTTGCTTTAAAACCGCTTGTTCAACTGCCGTATCTTGATAAATAAATCCTATATATTCAATTTTAAGATTTAAAAACTGTGCAGCAATTTGTACCATCTTATCTGCTATTCTTTTCCCTTCAAGGGCTGATTTTACCCTATTCACTATTAACTTCAAATTTAATTCCATATTATCTACTTCTGTTGCTATAATTTTAATTATTCCGTAAGCATCTGTTATCGCTGTCGGTTCAGATGTTGTAACAACAACAACCTCATCAGCGGCAGCTAAAAATGCTAAAACATTTTTGGAAACACCTGCACTGGTATCTATAATTATTACATCAGCCTCAGCTAGAGTATACATTTCTTTGATAAAAGAATTTCTTTCTTCTTCTGTCATATTAGCAATTTTAGAAAAGCCTGAAGCTCCTGCTACAAGTTTTAAGCCATATTTTGTATCTATAATTATTTCAGACATTTTCTTCTGCTTTTTTATAACATGATATAAATTATACTGAGGTATAATATTCATCATAACATTTATATTTGCCAAGCCTAAATCAGCATCTATAACAATAACGCGTTTCCCCATTTTCGCATAAGCAATACCCATGTTTGTCGCAACATTAGTTTTTCCGACCCCCCCCTTACCACTGGTTATTGCAATAATACGAGTTTTTCTATGAGGCAAGACATTAACGGTCGCTACATTTTTTTTGTTTTTTTCTTGCATTAAAATTCTCAATTCTTCGGCTTGATCTTTCATAATTTAACTCCATGTTATATAATTATCTTCAGAAAAATAGTTTTTTGCAACAAAGCTATTTGCTTCATCAAAACCTTTTAATTTTGTTAAAAAAGTCCCAATAGTTGCTTTTTCAAAATCAGATGGAACCGTTTGACCGGTAGTAATATAAGAAATAGCAGTGTTTTCATCATCTATCACGCTAACAATTCCTCCGGGATATGTGGTTTCATCAAATTTTGTAATTATTATTGATGAATAATTAAATCTTTTATATTGTTTCATAATTTGTAATACATCACACGCTTGTGTGGAAGCACTAATAGCTAAAAAAAACTCTATATCTGCTTCTATACCTGTAAAACATTTATACATTTCTTCTATCTTCTCTGAATCATTTGGACTCCTACCTGTAGTATCAATAAATATAACATCACAGGAATTTTTATTTTCTGCTAAATAGCTTTTTAATTCTACATCACTACCAACAACTGTAAGAGGAATATCCATATAATAGCAATATGTATATATTTGCTGTTCACCCCCTATACGATATTTATCGATAGTTACTGCCTGCACTTTTAGCGGTTTTTGAATTTCTTGTGAAACCGGCAGCAAATAATACGCCATCAATTTCGCTAAAGTTGTTGTCTTACCTACACCTGTAGGCCCTACTATAGTGAAAACTTTTGCTTCTTTTTCATTATTTAAAAAACTATCATATTGATATTTTTTTAAATTTATTGATTCTGCAATTCTTTCCATTGCCGCAACTTCCACATTTGTAAATTCATCTAATTTAGTTATACTTAAACTATCCTTAACTGAAGAAACCACTTTATCAATATATGTTATGGAAAATGCATTAGCTTCTAAAATTACAGATAATTTTTTCAAATTTGGATGAACTTCAAAAGTTGAAGAAGTTACACCTATTTTCCCAACCCTCTCCGCAAGCTCAGCAATAGTAACTCGCAACATCTCCATTTCATCTGTTTGTAATTCCGCTTCTTTTTCCTGTAAATTAGTAATATCCGGTACAGCCTTTTTCGCAATTTCCGGAGATTTTTCAGCAACAATTTGTAAAATTTTTTCTTTTTCTTTTATAATATCAGTTGGAATATATACTCCGCTTTTTTCGTTTTTTATATTGTTTTTACTAAAAGATGTATTCTCATGAAATTCTTTTTTTGTATCAACAATAAAAGTGATTTCTACAGCATCTTTTTTTAAAAATCCAAAAAAACCATCTGTTTTTATTGCTTTTTGACGGGTTATGGTTATATTATCCCCATATTTTTTATATATTTTTTCCTTACACGCATCAACAGTATAATCCCATTCAACTAAAACTTCCATATAACCTCTTTACACTTTCAAATATTCTATTCAATTTTAACTTCTCCAATTGCTTCAACTCCAATATCTGAAGAAATTTCAGAAGCAGCTAAAACTATTAAATTAGGAAATTCTCGATCTGTAGAATTTTTTACTAAAATTCTAGCTTCTTCTGTTGTTAAAATAATAGGCATATAACCGGCTTTTTGAATACTTACAAAACTATCTGTTAAAGCCCTAATCCATAGTTTTTGCGACTCTTGATCCCATCCAACCATTGGTCCATTAATAGTATCTATTCTATTTTTAATAATTTTTTCAGTTAAATCCGCACTTAACAATAAAGCATGTATTGTTTTTGATTTATCAACATATTGCAAACATATCTGTCGTCCCAATGCCTGTCTAACCCGCTCAACTAAAACTGAAATTTCAGAACTTATAGGTCTATAATCAGCTATTGTTTCAAAAATAGTTATAGTATTTCTAATAGAAACTTGTTCTCGCAATAACCCTTGCAAAACCTTTTGTACCTCACCCAAAGTAGATGTTTTTAATAAATCATCAGCTATAGCCGGATTTTCTTTTCTCATAGCATCAATTATGCCCTGTACCATTTGCCTATCCAATATTTCAGCTGCATGCTTTTTAATAATTTCGGTTAAATGTGTTGCAATAATAGACGGTGGATCAACTACAGTGTATCCTGATAATTCAGCCCTTTCTCTATAAGATTCCGCTATCCAAATAGCAGGAAGTGAGAAAGTTGGGTCTATAGTTTTTTCACCGGGTATTTCATCAGCAACATCACCGGGATTTATTGCAAGATATGAATCAACTCTAATTTTACCTTTTGCAACTTCTACACCTCGAATTTTAAAACAATATTCATTAGGATCAATGCGCATATTATCAATAATTCTAATTCTTGGCGCTACCAAACCTAAATCAAGAGCGGCAGTTCTTCGTATCCGCGTAATTCGTTCTAGCAATTCAGCGCCTTTTTCCTTGTCAACAAGAGGAATAAGCCCGTATCCCAGTTCAAGCGAAAGAGGATCCAAAGGGACAATAGGACTTATATCAGAAGTATTTTCACCTGTTTGTTCTGTTCCTGCTCCGGTACTCTGTGCCGTATTTGAAAGACCTGAAGCACTATCCATGGCACCTGTTTTTTTTACCCGCTTTAAATTCCAAGCAAGGAAAAATAAAATAATAGCCAAAAAAATTAAAACTATTTTGGGGAAACCGGGCAAAAAAGACATGAGAAGCAAAACTATACCCGCAATAAAATATATATTTCCGTCAATAGAAAACTGCTTTGAAAAATCTTGACCAAAAGATTCTTCCCCTGATGATCTAGTAACAACCAAACCGGTAGCAACAGATACCAGTAATGACGGCAACTGAGATAACAACCCATCGCCTATGCTTAACTTAGCATATGTCGAAACAGCTAATCCAAAACTTTCATTTCTAAAAATCATACCCACTATTAAACCGGCTATAACATTTATAGCTGTTATAAAAATACTAATTTTTACATTACCAGAAACAAATTTACTTGCACCATCCATAGCACCATAAAAATCTGCATCCTTTTGAACCTGCTCTTTTTTTGCCTTTGCTTCTTCAAAACTTATTGCACCAGAACTATATTCATTTTCAATGGACATTTGTTTTGTTCCAATAAAATCAAGAGTAAACCGAGCGGCAACTTCAGCAATTCTTGTTGCACCTTTTGTAATAACAAAAGCTTGTACAGCTATAATAATGATGAACATAACAAATCCTGTAAGCAACCCTTCATTACCGCTACTGCCAACAACAAATGAACTAAAAGCATTTATCATTCTACCGTCAAATTCACTGCCCATCGATAAAATCAAGCGAGTTGAAGAAATATTTAATGCAAGACCAAAAACTGTAGTTACCAAAAGTATCGAAGGAAAAATTGAAAATTCAGTAGCTCTTGAACTAAATAATACTCTTAATAAAATTATAATATTAAAAATTAAATTTAATGCCATAAAAAAATCTAAAAGAACTGTTGGCATAGGTAAAACCAACATAAAAATAATTACGATTACAGCAATGGCAACGACAACATTAGTAAAAAACTTTGTTTTTTCTTTCCCTTTTAATAATGTAGCACCGGCAACATCTTTTAGATTTGAAAAAGTTGTTTTTCTATTGTCCATACTTCATCTCCTTTTTTTCATTCATACTTAAAACTTGACTAAAAATAAGACTAACTGCTTCATAGTATTTATCCGGTATTATTTCTCCTAGATCTACATTTGCATAAATAGCCCTTGTAAGCGGTTTGTTTTCTATAATGGGTATTTCATTGTCTTTTGCAATTTTTTTTATTTGCTGTGCCATTAGATCTGCACCTTTTGCTAAAACCATGGGGGCAGGCATAGTTTTCTCTTCATATTGTAATGCAACAGCAAAATGTGTCGGGTTTGTTATTACAACATCTGCTTGTGGAACATTTTTGATCGCATTTCTTGATAATAAATCTTGCATTTGCCTTTTAATTTGACCTTTAATTTTTGGATCACCTTCTGATTCTTTAAATTCATCTTTGATTTCATGTTTTGTCATTTTTAACGACTCAATAAATTGTTTACGCTGAAAAAAATAATCAACCACTGAAAAAAATAAAAACAAAATACCAACATAAATTATCAACCGCCATGCAAGCCCGGCCACAAAGAACATAGCATCACCAAGATTTGACTTTAAAAGTGAAATCATATTTGTAATATTATTTTTTATTATGATATATGCTATCACGCCAACAGCAAACACTTTTATAAGAGATTTTGCTAAATTAAATAGCCCTTCGGCAGAAAACAAAACTCTCTTAAAGTACTTAAAAATATTGGGTGATATTTTATTAAATTTTGGCTCAATAAGTTTTATAGAAAATAAAAAGCCTTTTGTTTGAATTATATTACCAACAATTCCTGAAAATATTGCAATAATTGCAATAGGTAAAATAATTCTTATATAATATCGCAAAAAAACATTAAACCAAGTTGAATTCATAACGTCTTCTGTACCACATCGGGTAAAGAAAAATCTTAAAAGTTCAATAAATAGGCTTAACATATAAGGTGCTAACGCTATCAAAACAATGGCTGTCAACACAAGACCAATTGATGAAGGTATTTCTTGACTTTTAGCCACTCTACCTTCTTTTCTGGCTTTACGAATTTTTTCTTGTGTAGGATCTTCTGTACGCCCTTCTTCTTCTGCAGCAAACCATTGCATATCAAATAAATACGGAGGTATTTGTTCTGAAAAAATACAATCTGTTATTAATTCTTTTTTCATCTAATACCTCCGGCTTTTATAAATAGCTCTTCTAAAGAAAAGAAGGCGTTTTCTATAATTGCGACAAAAAGATTAATTAAGTAAGGCATAGCAAAACTTAAAATCAAAAATGTTAATAATATTGTCATTGGAAAACCTTCCGACAACAAATTCATTTGTGGTGCTGCTTTAGTAAAAAGACCCATTGAAACATGTACCAAAAATAATGTTCCCATTATTGGCAAACATATAACCATAGCATTATAAAATAATAAGCTTAAAGATTTGAAAAACAAACTGACAACCAATTCTTGTTTATCAACAAAAATAAAACAATTTATAGATTCAAAGCTCCTTAAGATACCGCCTAAAAATAATTTCTGAAAACCATCTATACTTATAAAAACCAATACTGCAACAAAATTAAAAAATTGTCCCATCAATGGATTTTGAATTTTTGCAAGTGAATCATATACACTTGAAGCGGCAAAACCCATTTGATATGAAAAAAACTGTCCCGCAGAACTAAATGTTGAAAATATAATACTAACAAAAAAACCGGTAATTACACCAAGTAATGCTTCTCCTATTATCAAAAGTAGATAGTGTAATGAAAACGGATCTATCATCATATTGCTTGGATAGGCTGTTGGCATAACTAAAATTGTAATCAAAAATGCAAGCCCAACTTTTGTAATCCTGGAAAATGTACGCATTGATAATAAAGGACTTGTCAAAATTAAAGCGAAAACTCTAGCAAAACAGAGAAAAAATATAGGTATGTTACTTACTAAGTTTTCTAAAACAAACATCTTTGATTTTATCCTATTTTACAAGTTCCGGTATGAAGTTAAACAAGGTTACGGCATAGTTTCGCATCACAGCAAACATCCAACCACTTAAAATAGCCAACATTCCTAGAATGGTAAAAATTTTAGGTACAAATGTTAATGTCTGTTCTTGTATTGAGGTCGTTGCTTGCAAAATAGCAACAATTAAACCTACAAGCAATGCAGATAATAATATGGGGGCAGCCAACATAAAAACAGTAAATATTCCGTTACGCATCAATGTAACTATCATTCCTAATGACATTTTTCCTCCCTTGTAAAGTGTCATTTTATATTTTGATTTTATTAATATCAAAATATAGAAAAAACATTACTCGTTAATAGGTCTGACCGCAGAAAGACCTGTTAAATTAGCATTCAACCTACGCTGTTGTGGGGCGGCGAAGCTATCCTTTTGCCGTACACAAATATTATAAAAACGGCAAAAGATAAAGCGAGCCGACCGGGTTGCAGGCTCGCCACCGTGCCCGTAAAGGCGAGCCTAAATAATAAGAATTGCTTAAATCAATTTATACAAAAAAAGAATTAAACAATTGTCCTATCAGCAAATTCCAACCATCAATTAATACAAACAGCATAAGTTTGAATGGCATTGAAATTTGTATCGGCGGTAACATAATCATTCCCATTGACATCAAAATACTGGAAACCACCATGTCTATTATAATAAACGGGATATACAGAAAAATCCCAATTTGAAACGCCCGTGTAAGTTCATGGATTACAAAAGCCGCAATTAGAACATGTGTCGGAACATCTGCCAATGTAGTCGGTTTATCAAGACGTGCCATAGTCATACAAAGCCGAATATGTGACGGGTCATTTTTCATTTGATTATACATAAAAATTCGGATTGGTTTTTTTGCCTCGTTATAAGCTGTTTCTATATTTATTTCACCATCGGCCATCGGTTTAAATGATTTTGTATATATTTGAGAAAATACAGGCCACATTATAAACAATGTTAAGAAAATTGCAATGCCGTTAAGCACTTGAGTCGGCGGAACTTGTTGAAGTGATAAAGCTCTTTTTACAAAATCAAGTACTATGGAAATACGCAAAAAACAGGTCATCAATAATATCAGACTTGGTGCAATTGATATTAAAGTTATGAGTAATAATACTTGTACAGAAAAAGCAATTTCGTTATTGCTTTGAGGCTCACGAATATTAAATTGCAAAAAAGGAATTGTACCCGCTTGACGCTCGGAGTTTTGTGTTGTTTCACCATCACTATCATCAATGCCTGTACTTTGAGCAATCAAAGGAGTAGCGAAAAGAAAAATTATAAAAAAGCAAATTATTATTTTCTTCATTTTTCCGCCTTGTTATCCGTTACTTCTGTTTCAATTTGATCTGTATCAATTTCTATTTTGTTAAGACGATTTCTTTGTCGAGAAAGAAATTCATTATCGGTGTTATCTTGGGACCGGGTACTAGAAAAACCGGGTATAAAGCGAGATAATATTGATGCAAAATCTTTTTTTTCAAAAGGCTCCGATTTGTTGGCATTAAGATTCATTGCATTTATAATGTCAGAATTTTCAATTTTTCCGAGAGATGTAAAAGTCTTATCAGTTGCTCCTAATAAAAAAGCTTCATTACCAATTGTAACAATATATAATGTTTTTGATGGGTCAATTTTTAAAGTTGCAACAACTTTAATATAAGGGTCTTCTGTGATTTTAAATACTTTTGCTTTCTTTAAAAATTTCAAAATTATATAAGCAAGGATACATACTATTAAGAGTGCTATTATCAGTCTAAAAAGCCCACTACCCTGTGTAACCGTACCTTTTGAAAAAGAAAGCTGTTTCATTTCCTTTTCTTGGTTTTCAGAGATGTCTTCAGTGTCGTTGATTTTTAAATTTTCTTCCGATATATCAGTGTCTTTTTTCCCTGTATCGGTATTTTGACTGTAAATCACAGTAGTACAAAATCCCCATAAGACGATACATAGGAGTAATCGGACTAAAGATTTTTTTTTCATTTCCCCCACCCATTTAAAATTTTATGTTATATCAGCCATACGCTCCGATGGTGATAATATTTCAGTTACACGCACACCAAAATTTTCATCAATAACAACAACCTCGCCTTTTGCAATTGGCTTATGATTTACAAGAATATCTACATTCTCACCGGCAAGTTTGTCAAGTGCTATAATATGCCCTTCACCCATACCAAGAATTTCCTTTACCATTCTTTTAGTGCGTCCCAGCTCAACGGTGAGTTCCATATAAACATCCATTATAAGTCCAATGTTACCTTGCTCTTCTTCTGTTACAACATTTTGAAGAGGTGGAAATGCGACCGGTTGGATATTAGGATTGGCTCCAAAACCTCCGGCTTGTGCCTGTTGGCCCATATTCATTTGTCCCATATTTGTACCTTGATTCAATTGTGCACCTCCATTATACCCTCCAGTAGGTTGTTGTGATGTGTTTTGATTCATAGTAGAATTTACTTCAGGCTCAGGCCCTTGTATTGCTTCTATTATTTTACTAAAAGCACCATCTGTCATTACTTCCCACATGGCGTAATTATCATTATCTATAGTTATATCATACTTAAAAACAGGAAATTCTTTTTGAGGTAGCCTAATCATTGCTTTAGGAACACTCACAGATTCAGCAGGCTGATTTGCCACACCTCCAAGACCAAATCCATCAAGGGCTGTTATTTCCGCACTAACATAGTTTGAAACTACTTCACTAATAACAGACAACGCCATATCATCAATTTCGGCTTTTTCTTCATGGTTCACTAAACTGACAATTTTTTCTGCCAATTCTACCGATAATACAAACACATGATCACCTGGCAATCCTGAAGAAAAATCTATAGTCGTAACAACAGCCATTTCCGGTATGTTTTGTAAAAACATTTCACGATTGTTAAGTTCAAATCCGGGGTCAACCACAACAACAGTTTTACCGGTCATTGATTCAAGGTTAGCTTTTAAACCGGGAACAGTTGAGTCCAAAAATTTTTTTACACCAACAGCCTTAAAATCTGAAATTTCAGGTGCAGATGAGCTTGTCCCGGAAGCCCCGCCACCGCCCATGTCAATACCTGACAACAAAGCATCTATTTCATCTTGAGAAATTGAACCATCACTCATAAAAGTCATCTCCTTCTGCAGAAAGATCCTCAAACTCTTCTGCTGTTATATCTTCAATCTTTTCCAAGATTTGTACGGCTGATTTTTTTCCTAAGACACCGGGCTGACAAAAGAATTTTTTTCTCTTTCCAACACTAAGCGTTAAAGGGTCTCCTACCTGAACATGCGGAAGACGAATTACATCACCAAATCTCAGATTTAGCACATCTCTGACAGTCAAATTTATTGAGCCAACTTCCGCCACAACATCAACATCAATCGTTGAAAGCTTTTCTTTTAATATTTCCATATGTTGTGTTGTTGAGCTACGGCGTGTTGCTGTAAACCAATACTGTGTAGATAATTTTGAAACAACGGGTTCAACAGTAACATACGGTAAACAGAAGTTCATCATACCTTCTTCTTCACCAACCTTAACTTCCAATGTTACAAGAATAACTATATCGTTAGGTGGTACAATTTGCGCAAATTGAGGTGTGGTTTCAATTTTTCCAAGTCGAGGTCTTAAATCAATAACCATTGTCCACGCTTCTCGCATATTAGCCAGAATTCTAACAATAACCCCTTCCATAACAGACGCTTCAATATCGGTTAGCTCTCGCTGTATTTTTATACCATGCCCTTTTCCGCCAAAAAGTCTATCTATAATTGCAAATGTAATAGCAGGGTCTATCTCTAAAACAGCACTACCCGGTAGCGGGTCCATATTTATAATCGCCAAAGTAGTCGGTGTAGGAATTGACCTTATAAACTCTTCATAAGTCAGCTGCTCAACCGTAGCAACATGAACATGTGCCAGACTTCTTAACTGTGCTGAGAGTGTTGTAGTTGTAAGTCGTGCAAAGGTCTCGTGCATCATTTTAATTGTACGAGTTTGCTCTGTAGAAAATTTATCCGGTCTTTTAAAGTCATATATCTTTATTTTTCTGGTATCATTTACAGACCTAAAATCTTCAGGCTCGGCATCACCAGAGCCTATTGCCGTGAGAAGCTGATCAATTTCATTTTGCGAGAGTATATCTGTCATATCTATTCCTGCCGGATTATATCCATTTGTAAAATTGCTACACTTCTAATTTTTCCACGAGAAAGCACATTGTCATTTATTAGATTTCGCAATTCAATTTTTACATTCTCCTCATTTTCCAATTCTGCAATAGTTTTATTACTAAAATAAGACCTCAAAAAATCTTTAAGCTCAACAATTCTTCCGGATAATTCTTGCGATGTGGTTTTATCGTCTTCTGTATACCCTAAATTCACTTCAACAATAACAGTCGCCGGCATAGAATCAGATGTCATTGTTTTTATCTGCCCAATACCCTTATAATATTGCAACATTTCTCTATTATCCCTGTATTCAGGAGATGTAGGATATTCAGAAAGACCTTTGCCTCTTTTATTCATAATCTGCAAAGTAACAAGAACAACTGCTACAATAAAAATTGTAGCGGCAAGAATAATACCTATCCACTTTAACAAAACCGGTAAAAAAGAAACCCTTCTTTCAGATTTTACATCAATGTCCCCTTGAACATCGTCATCAGTTATTGACCCAATACCATCTTTATCAGCCATATTAACACCCCCATTATTATATCATTAAAAATGACCTTCGTCCAGAATAATTATATCAACTCTTCGATTATATGCCCTACCATCTGCCGTATCATTAGAAAATTTTGGCTTAGTATCTGCATAACCTGCAACGGAAAAATTATTTTCTTGTGCACCAAAATCTGAAAGCATATGTAATACATTAACAGCTCTTGCCGTAGATAACTCCCAGTTGCTTTTCCATACATCTGAATCTACAGGAAACGAATCCGTATGACCTTCTATTCTAAATTTTCTCCCCGCAAGATCATCGGATGAAAGAAATTGTGCAATATGCAGTAATGTTTCTCGCGTTGCTTCAATATCCAACTCAGCGCTTCCTTGTTTAAAAAAAGCATCTGACGCAAGAGAAATAACAAGCCCTCTTTCATCACTTGTAACAGCAATTTTATTTGTTTTTATTTCCGGTGCAAAAAGAGAGACTGCTTTTTTCATTGATGTTGATAAATTTTTTCCCTTTTCCATAGAAGGCAAAGAGCTTACCGTATTCCCTAAGTCAGCAACTTGACCTGAAGAAACAGAAATACCGCCACGCGTAGGATCTCCCGTAATAGATGCCATTGCCTGTAATTGCATTGCATCTACTTCCACAGGATCAAAAATCATAACAAAAAAGCAAAGCATAAGAGTAATCATATCTGCGTATGTCGTAAGCCAACCTGACGTAACAGGAAGCGGTTCTCTTTTTTTTCTTGCCATTTATTAACCTCTTAATACCTCTGCTTCCAAAGCCTCTCTATCTTTTGGATTTAAATAAGTTATAAGTTTTTGCGCTAAAATTCTAGGGTGATCACCGGCTTGAATACCCAATACACCTTCTATAATCATTTCTTTAGTTCTAACTTCAACATTATTCTGATAAGTCAACTTACTGGCTATCGGAACAAAAAGCCAGTTCTGCAAAAGAGAACCGTAAAAAGTAGTAACAAGAGCCGTTGACATATTAGTGCCTAAAGAAGAAGTATCTTCAAGACTTAACAACATACCTATAAGACCCATAACAGTACCTAACATACCAAAACCCGGTGCCAAAGTAGCCCAAGCGTTTACAAGTGAAATCCAAGTACTATGTCGCCCTTCCATTTGATTCAACTCATTCTCCATTAAGGCTCTTATTGCATCACCATCTATGCCGTCAACAACATTCTGTAACCCCACTCGCATAAAATGGTCTTCAAAATCTTCTATTTCTTCTTCAAGTGCCAAAAGACCTGTTCTTCGACTTTTTTCAGAAAGGGCTATCAACTTTTGAACAAGCTCTTTTTCTCCAAATTCTACATTTTTGAAAATTTTACCCATTACTTTGAATATTCCCAAAACATAGGATAGGGGGTATGTAATATATAACGACATATATGACCCGCCTATAGTAATAAAAAGAGATGATAAACTGAAAAGACCGACTATAGAGCCACCAACAACAGCACCTATCAATACAACTGTCAAGCCACCAAAAATACCTATAAAAGACGCTATATCCATATATTTTCCTTCTACCTATATTTACATTTCATTTTTGAAAAAGCCTATCTTTTTTCGATAATTAACTATTGCAGAAATTACCTGCTCAGGAGTTTCCTTAACTACACAACTCTTGCCCGACAACATTTTTAATGTAACATCGGGATTGCATTCTATAGTTTCAATTTGATGAGGATTCAACCAATAACTTTTTCCATCAAGTCTCGTTACCTGAATCATACTTAGCTCCCACACAAGCAGGTTCTGAAAATTACAAAACCTACCTGCGTATTATATCACATTATCGTTTCAAATTCAATACTGTTTCTAACATTGTATCAGAAGTTTGAATAGTTTTTGCACCGGCTTGGAATCCTCTTTGCGTTACAATCATATCAACAAACTGATCAGTTAAATCAACATTACTCATTTCCAAAGTACCGCCAATCATCTTACCTTTTCCAACAGTTCCGGCAGTTGAAATATTAGCATAGCCTGAATTGTTTGATTCAACATAAGTATTTTCACCGGCCTTTTCCAGTGCACCCTGATTAGCAAAACTTGCCATAGCCATTTGACCAATATCTTGTCGCACACCATTTGTATACACACCGGTAATTATACCGGCTTGATCAATCTTAAAATTTTCAAGATACCCAAGTGCATAACCGTCTTGTGTATAAGCCTTTGTTGTACTTTGTTGTGCAAACTGCGTTATAGAACTTCTTGATGTACCGACTTCTCCAAGATTAACAGAAAAATTATGTCTTGTAGGCTCTCCGTTTGCGGCAGGAGTGGCTTCAGGAACATTATATGAAACATCTAAAACAACCTGTCCACCGGGATTAGTAACATTTCCGGCACTGTCAGTAACCGAAAGAAGATGTCCGTAATTATCAAACTCAACAATAAATGTATTGCCGGTTCCGTCAGTAGTACCTATACCTGTACGAGTAGCAGTATCTTCACCTGTCATAGGATCTAAAACATTTACTGTTCCCGTCCATTGATTAGTTGTTCCCGGAACACGAGAAAATGTAATATTAAGCTCTTGAGCATTACCAAAACTGTCATAAACCTTAAACTCGGTTACCCAAGTTGATTTTAATATTTCTGCGGGTGTTGCATTCTCAGGTAATACAGGCATTCTTTTATCCAAATTACAAGCATAATTTACCATCGTAGTTTCTTTAGCATCAAGCTTTTGTCCAATCGGAATAATTAAATCTTCTGTTGCACCTGATGTATTCAAAATTCTTGCACCGTCTACTTCTTTTACCATCCAGCCTTGAACACGAAAACCGTTTGCAGGATCAACCATAGTACCGTCTCTATCTACAATAAAAGCACCATCTCTTGTAAAAAAAGTTTTATCACCTTCTTTTAGAACAAAAAAACCATTTCCCGAAATTGCAACATCTGTATTTACACCTGTTGTTTGAAATGTACCTTGTGTATGAATTGTATCAATACTGGCAACCATAACACCCAAACCAACCTGCTTAGGATTGATACCGCCAACAGTTTCAGTTGGTCTTGATGCACCACCGAGGTGCTGAGAAATTAAATCCTGAAAATTAACACGACCACGCTTAAAACCTGTTGTGTTTACATTTGCCACATTGTTTCCAATAACATCCATTCTTGTTTGGTGATTTTGCATTCCGGATACACCCGAATATAAAGATCTCATCATAATTTTATTCTCCTCTTTTTAATTAGTATTTCCTGAATATATAGTTTTTACAGAATCCCATGAGTGCCAAGTTCCATTGACCAAAACCTCAGGTATTTCACCTCTACGAGTAGCGGTAACAATACCTGACACTTTTTCTCCGGCAATCTCAAGACCAACTTTTTTTCCTACAACTCCCACAGCATCTGAAGAAGTCAGGTTTTTGGCTAACTTTTCAAAATTATTACTTAAATTTGTCATCTGTTCAAGCGATGAAAACTGAGCCATCTGTGCAATGAACTGAGCATCTTCCATAGGCGAAGTAGGATCTTGATGTTGAAGTTGAGCTATTAAAAGCTGCAAAAAATCATCTTTTCCCAATTCCTGTTTTGGCATTCTTGAGCCAAACTCCTTTTTATTCAAGCGGTCTACTTCAAGCTGCAAAAGACTTTTTTCTTTTTCACTCATTTCCCATGTAGGCATTTCTCTTGCCGGTTGATTACCCGCAGCACTTACTACACTATTCATAATCTATTTCTCCATATTTTTAAAATTTAGATTAAGCCAAAACATCAATTGTTTCAGCCTGCCCTAACCCATAAGCCTGAGTGTCGGCAAAAGCCTCTTTTACCATTAACTCCTGCAAAGAATCCTCGTATTCATCTGAAGCGGCAAAACCATGTTCTTGCCCTACAAAATCATTATGCTCACCGGATTCTGTCCAAGTTAAATCAAAATCAGCACTCTCAAATCCACCACTCTCAAAAGATTCAATCAACCCTTCAAGATTTTCCTTAAAGGCGACATAGGCTTCTTCAGAAGCTACTACAATCTTACCAAGAACCTTTTTACCTTCCGAAAGCTCCAAAAATATTCTCACATTTCCGAGTTTTTCAGGCTGTAAATTAAGTCTTATACTACCGGCATTATTATCCCGCAAAATAATTTTTCCTGCACGCAAAAAATCATCATTCATACCGTTTAACTCACTGGATAACAACTGACTAAAACTTTGAGAAGCCTGTGAACTTCCTGACTCTCGCGCCTCTGTGCCGGTAAAGAAAACACCTTCGCTTCTTTCAGCACCCTTTGGAATTATTATTGTAAAATCAACTGTAGAGCTATCGATACCGGTACGCTCTTCTGTTCCGGTCGAATGCACACCAATATTTGCATGTTCCGAAGTTACTTGACCTGTGCGCAAATCTTCAACAGAAAACAAGGGCTTTGGCTTAGAAGTCTTCTTTGGCGAACCGGAAAAATCATCACCCTTTTTATCGGCATCGGCATCAGTATCAGCCTTTGATGATAGTTTTGAACTGGCAAACCTTAAGTTTTCAATCACTGATTCTTCAACAAAACCATTTTTGCCATCCAATGTTTTTTCTTTTCCTTTTCTCGCATTAGTTTCAGACTGTTCTAAATCATCTGCACTTGAAAGCAAAACAGCGTTTTCGCTTTCGTCTACATCATCTACAATACCTTCAAAAGCTAAATTAGTATTAACCTCTTCATCAGGGCTAACTCTTAACTCAGCTTTTTTTTCAAAATCTAAAGCCTTTGAATCCTTTTCAAATTTTGAGCCTTTTTCGACCTGTTTAGACTTTAAAACATTAGCCACCCCAAGACTCTTTTTACCATCCGTTGTTTTTGTGCTTTTCAATTTTGCATCAAAATCTTTACTACCCAAATCTTCAGAATTAAATTCAGCCTTATTTAAGTCCTTTTCGCCAACTTCTGCACTACCTGACGATTTATCAGCCGTATTTTTCAGAGCGATTTTTTTAATCATTTCTAAAAAAGAACGGCCTTCAGTCGGGTTTTCTGCTTTTTTTGGTTTTTGCACTTTCTCCGGCTCATTTGGGAGCGTAGCATTAATTTCGACTGCTTGCATTAAACAACCTCCTACACCTACTTTTCGGCAAAAAAAAGAAGTGTGTAAAGAAAAAAAACTAACAGGTTTAAATTTTATCGCTAACGCTCTGTAACCCGACAGGCTCGCATAATCTTTTTGACTTTTCTTTTTATTTGTATCGATGTTTCACCTATCGGTGAACCATCTTTTCTTTAAAACCTAATCGCCAAAAAGGATAGACATCGCCTGTCCAAAACTACGAAAACGAAATGTTTTTGACGCCGGTTTTCAAGCTTAAACCACGAAAAAAACCGTAAGAATGCACCGTAATAAAAAAAAGAACACCGGAAAATTAAACAAATCGATTAACATTAAATGGCGACCGAAGTCTATCCTTCCGCCGTTTATTTAAAAAAAAGAGGTGGCTTCTTAAAAAAGAAGACACCGATTAAACTTAACAAAAGAAGGCGGAAGATTATGCGAGGGAGCGGGTTGGCAATAAAATGTTTGCATCCGGCTTATCTAATATATAATAGTAGGTCAAACATTTTATGCTATAGCTTAATATAACACTAGTTTACATAGAGCAATTTTTAATATAAAGATTACCGCAATACAAATTGTGGATAACTTGTGTGTATTTTTATAAAAAATAAGCATTTTGATCTTTTTCTGCATTAACGATACAAAGGACTGAAAACGGCTCAAATTCCCCAAAAATCTTATGAAAAACAGTGTTTTATGGCTAAAAAAATCAAAATTTGTTTCACGTGAAACAAAATCGACAAAAACCAAAAACTCAGGCGTTTTATACAAAGCAATTGTTGTGGATAACTTGTTTGTAAATTCAGAAAGTCTTTAAAATGTTTCACGTGAAACATTTTAAAGCGATATGCGAAAGATTGGAGAAAAGCATTTGAAGACTTAAAATGTTTTACTTATCATTATCTCTGGCGACAACATCAACTCCGGTCAACATATCGGGGAGTTCAATATCAAGAATTTTCACGCCTTGTGCAGAGCGACCCATAACACTGACAGTATTAACCTTCAGACGAATTGTTTTACCTTGTCCGGTTATACAAACAATTTCGTCATCATCAAAAACTGTCAGTAAACCGACAACTTCGCCGGTTTTAGTAGATGCGTTATAAATACGCTGTCCGCCTGTACCTCGTCCGTGAGGAGAAAACTCAGTAAACGAAACTCTTTTGCCGTAACCGTTTTCCGTAAAAACAAGAATGTTTTGATTTTCATCAACCCGCAAAGCACCGGTAAGCTCATCGCGTTGCGAAAGTTTAATAGCACGAACACCACGAGAAGTTCTGCCTTGAGGTCTAATTTCAGATTCATTTACCCTAAGAGCCTGCCCATGTCGGGTAATAAACATTACTTCATCACTACCGGTTGTTAAAATAGCACTTACCAACTTATCGCCTTCATCAAGCTTAATTGCAATAATTCCTCTCGTTTTTGCATTTGAAAAATTATCGGTTGTAAGTTTTTTTACGGTACCTCTTTCTGTTGCCATTAAAATATAGGTTTTATCTGAAAATTCTTTTAATGAAACAACTGTCGTAATTTCTTCATCAGAGGAAACAGCAAGAAGAGATTTAATATGCGAACCACGACTGTTTCTTGATGCTTCAGGAATTTCGTGTACTTTAAGCCAATATGCCTTTCCGGCATTTGTAACAAACATTATATAATCGTGTGTAGATGCTGTAAAAATCTGATCTATAAAATCTTCAGTGGCAAGTTTTGCAGAATTAGAACCTTTTCCGCCTCTTCCTTGTCGTTTATAAGCTGTAGCGGCCACACGTTTTACATAACCCAAATTTGAAATTAAAACAACCATTTCTTCGTTTTGAATTAAATCTTCGATATTAAGCTCTTTAATTTCATCAGGCACAATATCAGTACGGCGCTCATCACCAAATTTTTCTGCAATCTCTCGAGTTTCATCTTTTATTAAAGAAAGAATTTTTTCAGGATTGGCAAGTAAATCTTTCAAATATGCTATCAGGATTTCCAACTCTTCCAATTCTTCCTGTATTTTTTTGATTTCCAAACTCGTAAGTCGCCCCAGCTTCATATCAACAATAGCTTGTGATTGAACTTCCGAAAGATTAAATCTTTCCATCAAGGCATTTTTTGCTGTTGGAATATCTTTGGACTTTTTGATAATTTCAATAACTTCATCAATATTATTTAATGCAATAATCAATCCGCGTAAAATATGAGCCCGCTCTTCTGCTTTTTTCAAATCAAAGCGGGTACGCCTTGTAACAACATCAACCCGATGTTCAACAAAATATTTTATCAGCTCTTTTAAAGTTAAAGTCTGAGGGCGACCTTTAACCAAAGCTAAATTTATAACACCAAAACTGGACTGAAGAGCTGTTTTTGCAAAAAGCTGATTTAAAACAACTTTAGGAATCGTTCCTCGTTTTAAATCTATAACAATTCTTAAACCGGTTCTATCTGAACTTTCATCATTAACATTTGAAATTCCGTCAATGATTTTATCTCTTGCAAGGTCGCCTATTTTGGTAACTAATGTTGTTGTATTAACCTGATACGGAACCTCAGTAAAAACGATTGATTCTTTGCCTTTTTTATCTATCTCTATCGTAAATTTACCCTGAACAACAATCCTACCTCGTCCTGTTTTATATGCCTGTTTTATTCCACTCGTACCAAAAATTTTACCTCCGGTTGGAAAATCAGGACCTTTTACAAACTTCATCAATTCATCAATTGAAATATCGGGATTATCTATATAAGCTATTATTGCATCAGCAATTTCATTCAAATTATGCGGAGGCATATTTGTTGCCATTCCAACGGCAATACCGCTTCCTCCATTCACAAGCAAAAAAGGAAACTTACCCGGCAAAACAGACGGCTCAATGGTTGAATCGTCAAAATTAGGCATAAAATCAACGGTTTCCTTTTTTATATCTTCAACCATCGATTCGGCAACTTTAGCCATTTTCGCTTCCGTATACCTGTAAGCAGCAGCAGGATCACCTGCTATAGTACCGAAATTACCTTGAGGATAAATAACCGGATAACGCTGCGAAAAGTCCTGCCCTAACCTTACCAAAGCATCATAAACAGAACCGTCCCCATGCGGGTGATAACTACCCAACACATCACCGACAATTTTTGCACATTTTCTTGTAGGACCTGAAGAGCGTAAGCCTTTTTCTTCCATTGAATACAAAATGCGTCTATGAACGGGCTTTAATCCGTCTCGCACATCAGGTAATGCTCGGCTAACAATAACCGACATGGAATAATCAATATATGCTTGTTTTACTTCTTCTTCAATGGGAATCGGAATAACAACTCCGCCCTCAGGTGTCTTAATTTCATTCATAATCGAACTACAATAATAGCATAAAAAAGGACTTTAATCAAGATAAAAACAAGACTCATAAAAGATAAATTTATCGCTGTAAAACCTCAGGTGTAAAAAATTTTACACCTGAGTTTTTACGCTCTCAACAGGCGCCGGACTTAAATCTTTATGCCTTTACTGTTTACAGGTAGTCGGTTTTCCTGCCGTCAACCCGACTTTTAAGATAAAACAATCGGCAAAAAGGATACCGTCCGGCTTTACAAACCGAATATAAGAATAGCACTTTCTTTTTAATTTAAACTATTATTAAATAATTTTATAAAAAAAAGCTGATCTTACAAATATAAGACCAGCTTTCCCACAGCATTAAAGCTCCTTCTGTTACAAGAACAGCTCACCCTTTCAAAACTGACCTTTAATTTCTAGATTCCTGTAAAAAAAACCCGTCTGCCAAAGGTAAGTTAAGTATGCGCATACATTACACCCACTTTGGCTGTGGGTTATAATGTGGTGTATGAGAAATATACTTTTTTAAAGAATAAAAATCAAGTACATCAGTAATTTTAATTTTAAAAAAATTTTATGTTTTAAAATTTAAAAATTGAGTAACATTGCAGGTTATAAATATAATATTGCTCTAATTACTGCTAACGAACGAACGTACCGGGTGTAAAAACAGTGCGACCTTTGCGTTAGCAAAGTTGTCAATTTGCCCAAAGAGCAAAAAACTACATGTTTTTACACCATGTTATCTGTAGGACAATTTATTTACTTCGTTTCACGGCATCTTTAACTGCCTGTTCAATGTTATCATTTTCAAGCTTGTATTTATCAAACAAATATATATTACTTTCATTTATATGCAACTGTCCTTCATTTCCATTATTCCCGCGATGCTGTCCTTGCGAATATAACGGATTAGTTGCAACTTCCTCATAATTCATTATCCATAAAACAATTTCATCCCTAAATACGGCAAGCAATATAAACACATCACAACATTGTGGTTTTAATTACTGAAAGTTCATCAAAAATCTTTTTTTTGTATTAATAGATAAAGCTTTCATATATAAGGGATTATCACTATCGCTATCAACAGTTCGTGACGCCTTTACTTCTATTTTTATTCCATCAAGCCATAGGTCATATTGTCCTGAATATTGAGCATCCAATTTTTTTGATGGATTTTTTAATTTTCCGGATTTCCCTTGCACATAAGTTTGAGCAAATTTTTCACCAAAACCTCTGAGGGCTGAAATTTCAAAAATCCATAAATGAGGATTTCTGCTGATATATTCAGTTCTAATATCAATATATTTCTCAAATGTTAATCCACCAGTATGAATTAAATTACATATTAAATGCTCATATTCATTAAAAGGAAAAACTGCGGTATCTTCTTTTAAAATTTATAGGACATCTTCTAATTCAGAATCAATTCCTTTAAATGCAGAAATAATTTCATTCTTTAATTCTGTAAGTTCCATTATTATACTCCAAATTTAAAAATTCTAAATAAGAATTTTCATCAAATTTTTTATTGTTTTTAAAATATTCACTATGAATTGGCAGGCATTCCAAATCACTACGCAAAATTTTATGGGTGTTAAAAATATTTTTAAATATCCAAATCATAAATTTGCTATTAAATAAATCTTTAATTTGAGAATAGCTAAGAGGAAACGCTTTATTCAAAATAAACATATTTGCACTGTTTAAAATAATTCGTTTATCAGTATCGTAAAAAAAACATATCCTTGAAGATATAAACTTATAAATTATTTTCTCGGGAGCTTCGTATAAAGATCTTGGTGCAACCTGTTGATACAATGAAAAATCATTTGGCATAAAATTACTCGCCTTTTGTATTCCTGTATTAGTGATGTCAGAGCCTTTATAAACAGGAATATAATTATCTTTTTTTTCATTGTGCAAATATTTTTTATTATTTCCTGTTACAATTCCAAGAGCCCATACAGCATTATTTTTTAATGAAATATGAGGCAGTGAAAAAATATATTCAATTACGGAAATATCATTTTCATTACAATAAAAATTTAAAATAGATTTTGGCATATTAATAAAAGATTTAGATTTTCTATAAGATTTTTTTTCTTTTGATGTAATACATAAAACATCTGCATTTTTGTTTTTTTCATTCGATAAAAGAATAGCTTGAGCCTTTGTTATTAAACCTTGAAACGATTTCCCATAATCAATAAGTTTTTCAATTTTTAACTCAAGAGCTTTTTTTCTTGCATCTTCAAATGATGCTATATTAAAAAACGCTTCTGGCAATAAAAAACCTAATTTTCCATTTTTATTCAGGCAGCTTAAAGATGCAAAGAAAAATAAAGAACTCGTATCTGAACTTTTACCTGCTCCATAATTAAGCGCATTTTTTTCTTTATCTTTTTTCTGTATTTTTTTACCCCATGGAGGATTCGTATAGATATAGTCAAATTTAATTTTATTTGTAATGGCATAATCTAAAAAATTTAAACAAAAAATATTTTTAGGCTCATATCCTGTTTTTTCTTTAATCCGTTTTTTCGTTATTTCTATTGCAATATTGTCAATATCAAAACCATAAATATTTTGAGGCTTAAATCCTATTTCCAAGGCTCTCATTATAAAATTTCCCGAACCGCAACATGGATCACAAAATATTTTATTTTTAATATCTTCAATATTATTAAGTGGAAGCATGTCCTCAACAATTTTTTGAGGTGTATAATAAATTCCTTCTTTATTCTTATATGAATCAGAAAGATTAGCTTCATATTTTTCCGCTACACATTCCGCTTTTTTCTTAGATAATTCATCGAAAATATTCTTTTGCAATTCATTGTGATTATGAAAATCCTTACGGGATTTATTAGCTCGTGAATATAATTTTTCATTGCCGGCAATATTTTTTAAGAATAAATTAAAAGAGTTTTCGTCAATAAAACCTGAATTCATTTTCTTTAAATAACCCGTTTTTATCCAGTTCCGTATTGTAGCAGTTGACACTTGTGCCGTAAAAGCCGCTTCATCTATTGTTAGATTTGGTATTTCTAAATTTTTAAATAAGCTTTGTTGCATAAATTTATTTCCTATTTTATTATACCACATTTAATGATTTTAGTAAATTGAGCCTTTTTTGATAAAAATGCATTTATAAGCGTTTCTACACATAGAAAAGGTTAAAACGTCTATTTATTGTCTTACAGATAACATCAGTATAAGTGTAACCGACTATTACTTAAGTTTTATTACTTTCTTTAGCGATTTCAACTGTAGTTTTTCTTTTAGTTTTATGTATCGTGATATTTTTACTTTGGGGGGTAGCGTAAAAACAATTGCCTTTTTAAAATTTTAAGAAATCGAGGCTGAAGGTTATAAAGACTCGATATAATTTAAAACAGAAAAAAGGCAATTTTTTGGAGCGAGGGGGAGTCACCCCCTTCATTTAAAAATTTAATTATACAATTCCTGCTTTTTCAAAATGTTTTTTAAGCATTAATTTACCTATAAATGCTCCTATAATACCGCCTAAAAATCCACCAATTATTACCAAGCCTACAACCGGCCATGAAATAATAGCGTCAAATTTTGCAAAAAAGTCAGGCCCTATTTCACCCATTCTATTACATATTTCTTTGTAATAATCTCGAACAATTAATATTTGCATAGTTGCAACAGACATCGAAGCTGGAATTAAAGCATAAGAAATAGCACTGTATTTAAAAGATTTAAATCCACTTTTTTGATTTATGAATTCAGCAATTCCGATAAAAACAAGAGCAATTAATAATAAAATAGGATGATAACCCATAGCTACATTTAAAAGATGCGGAAGTATACCAAATATAAATAAAGCCCATCGTTTTGGTACTTTTGCCATAAAAAGCATACTTGTAGGTCCTGCAGCTATTCCCAAAGCGGCAGGAAAACATAAAAATAATATAGGTATAATACACATCAAACCTACTATCCACATAAGAGCATAATATATTAGAAAAAATACTCCTATTAATACTAAGTCTTTAACTTTTAACTTTGTTGACATAAATTCCTCCAAAATATAAGCTGTAATTTTGTTGGTATAATATAACATTTTTATAGTTTTGTCAACAAAATGTAACCGTTTTTTAACATATTATTTTATAAAATAATATGTTATTTATTTAAAATAAAGTTTACTTTTGATTAGTTGTTTTTTTTTGTTATTTTCATTTTTTTAAACAATTCTTTTATTTCTTTTGGAAGATTTTCTTTTATTTGAATATCAAATTTTTCTTGACTTTCGTTTATTGTTTTTTTGGGCAGTAATTTTTTTTGTTTTTGAACATTGTAATTTGTTTCAAGTTTAGTTTTAATTTTTTCAATTCCAAGTTCAGGATAATATTTTGAAATATTTTTTAAAATTTGTTTTTCTTGAAGTTTTATTTGTTGTGCAACGCCTTGATGACTAACCATTATTATCATTGTTTTATCTTTTATATCATCTAATTTACATTTTAGAAAAATTTTATGACCTACTATTTTTTCCCAAACAGAATAAAGAGTAGGCTTTTTTTCAACAGTTGAAATCTTTATTTGGTTCGACATTTTATTAAGAATTTCTTGTATTGATTTATATTCAAGTTTTATGTTTTCATTATTCATTCAAAAAATCTCCATTTTCAACCAAATAAATATGAGTATCTTTTTTTGCATAATTCATATATAATTCACCGGGTAAAAATGTGCAAAACAGTTGGTCATATTCAGGCAATAATTCTATAAACTTTATTTTTTTTTCAGGATCTAATTCAAGTAATACATCATCTAAAAGAAGTATTGGCTTTCTTTTTGAAGTTTTTTTATAATAATGTGCTTGTACTGTTCTTAAAACCAACGAAAGAAGCCTTAATTGTCCTGTTGAAGCAATTAAAGTAAAAGGTTTTTTATCTTTCAAAAAATGTATTTTATCCCGTTGAGGGCCTGTCATTGTTATTCCAATATCTAAATCTTTTTGTCTTCTTTCCAACAAATGAACCAGTATTTCATCAACTGTATTTTCATTCCACATAGGTCTGTAAGCAATTTTTATGTTTTCTATTCCGCTTATTTTTTGATAAAGTTCGGAAAAAAGCTCATTGAATGATTCAATTACTTTTTGTCTTTGCTCTTTTATTTGAATACCAACTGTTGCAAACTGTATGTCTATTGAATCAAGAAGATTTTCTTTTTTTTCTTTTAAAATTATGTTTCTGGTTTTTAAAATTTTATTAAATTTTCGTAAAGTATCAATATATTCAGAATTATTCATTGATAGAGTTTGATCAAGAAAAAAACGCCTTTTTTCCATGTTTCCTTTTGCAAATTCTATATCATCATGAAAAAAAAGCACACAAGGAATTGTATTGACTAATTCTTTTCTGTCAATTACTTTTTTTAAGTTTTTTTTTATTTCTTTAACTTTAGTTGTTTTTGTTCCTGTTTTTTTTTCTTTTAAAGAAACAAAAATATTATGACTTATATTATCATTTTCTTTAAAAAGAGCTGTTAATCCGTATTCATCTGTACCGATTTTACATAGTTCGGAATCTTTTCTTGTTCTGAATGAATTCCCATAAGCTATTAAATATATAGCTTCAAGAAGATTTGTTTTACCCTGTCCATTTTTTCCTACCAGAAATATTTCAGAATGATATAAATCAAGTATTCTGTTTTCTAAATTTCTAAAATTATTAAATCCAATGGAAAGAAGCGGCACTTTGTTTTTTTACTCCGCTTGCATTGGCATAATTATATGAAAGAAATTTTCTGAAGGTTCAGGTCTTAAAGTTACCGCATGAATATTATCTGAAAATTCTACAGTAATTCTTTCGCTTGTTATATATTTCATTGGTTCTTCTAAATAAACATAATTGAATGCAATTGAAATTTCTTCACCATTGTATTTACAAGGTATTTCTTCTTTTGCATTTCCAATTTCTTTTTCTTGAGATGATACAGTTAATTTGCCGGGTTCGATTTTCACATATATTCTTTTTAATTTTTTTTCAACAAGTAAAGAAACGCGTTTTATAGCTTCAACAAATTCTTTTTTTTGAACTTCAAAAAATTTATCCTGATTTTCAGGAATCACTTTTTCATAATTTGGGAAAGTACCGTCAATTAATGTTGTTGAAAATTTATAATTGGCAAAATTAAAAAAAGCATTTTTTTCGGTTATTCCAATTGAAATATTTCCATTTTCTGTGATTTTCTTGTTAATTATGGATAAAACTTTTGTCGGTATTATAACACCTGAAATATCTTTTGATGAGAGATTAAAAGTATTTTTTATAAAAGCAAGTCTTTTTCCGTCAGTTGTAACACAGATTAAATCAGAATTTTTTGTTTGAAAGAAAACACCATTCATAAAAAATCTTGTTTCATCATCAGATACGGCAAAAATAGTATGAGATATCATCTTTTTAAAATCAACTGTTGGAATTTCAAAAAAATCAACATTTTCCGGTTCTGAAAATGCAGGAAATTCAGTGTCTGAAATTGTTTTTAATTGAAATTTGGCTTTTTTTGAAATTGAGGTTATTGTTATTTTATTATCTTTTTCTTCTACTTCAATTTCTCCTTGAGGCAAAGAAGATATTATATTCATAAATTTATCACAAAAAACAGTTGTTTTACCTTCTTCAATGATTTCTACAGGAACAGTTGTTTCAAAATTAACTTTTATATCGGTTGCTTTTATTGTTAAAGCTCCATCTTTTGCTATTAATAATACGTTTGAAAGAATTGATATAGCTGTTTTTGTTGCTATTATTTCTTGTGCTATTGCTATTTCTTTTAGTAAAGCGTCTCTGTCAAAGTTAAATTTCATTTAAGTCTCCTTAATTATATTATATATAAATTTTAGTAGTAGTAGTAATAAGGGCTGTGAATTTGTTGAAAATAAAAGAAAATAGTCTATACAAAGCAAATTTACAATGTTAATAGATTAAATTTTTTATTCACAAGTTTTTAAATTCTTCAACAACCTTCAAAAGATTTCCACAGAAATCGTAATATATTAACATATTTTCCATAAAAAATACAGATGTTATTATTTAAAAATTCAAATAAATTTTAATTTGTAATCTCCTTTATTTTATTTTTAAGCGTATTTATAGTTGTTTCTAAAGATGGTTCGGATATAATTCTATCTGCTATTTTTTTGCTTCCGTGCATTACTGTTGTATGATCTCTGCCTCCTATTTCTGATCCAATTTCGGTAGTAGACATTTCGGTCATTTCTTGTGCTAAATATATTACTATATGTCTTGGTAAAACAACACCTTGAGTTTTCTTTTTTCCTCTTATATCCGAAATTGGAATATTGAAATAGTCTGAGGTTACTTTAAGAATTTTATCAATTGTTGTGTTTTTTTGTCTTTTATTTCCAAAAACATCTTTTAGTAAGGAAATTGCCTTTTCTTTGGTTACTTTTTCGTTTGATATTTCCGTAAAAGCTATTATTTTCATAAGAGCTGATTCAAGATCTCTAACATTTGAAGAAATATTTTTTGCAATTAAATCTATTATTTCATTATCTATTTGTATTGTTTGATATTCGAGTTTTTTCCTTAGAATTGCATATCTTGCTTCGTATGAAGGCGGTTTTATATCTACATTAAGACCCCTTTCAAATCTGGATTTAAGTCTTTCGGTTAGATTTTTTAATTCTGAAGGAGGTCTGTCGCAGGTAAATACCATCTGTTTTTTTGAATCATATAAGGCATTAAAAGTATGAAAAAATTCAGTTTGAAGACCTTCTTTATTTTGAAGAAATTGAATATCATCTATTAACAAGACATCAGCATTTCTGTATTTTTTTTTGAATTTAGGCATTTTAGTTTCTTTTAAACTTTCTACAAACTCATTTAATAAATTTTCTGATGTTGTAAAGATTACATTTAAATCTGTTGTATTGTGAATTTCATTGCCAATTGCCTCCATAAGGTGGGTTTTTCCTAAACCAACATCACCGTAAATTAAAAAAGGATTATAATTTTTACCCGGATTTTTGGAAATAGAAATAGCGGCATTTGCCGGAAAAGTATTATTATCGGAAATAACAAAATTTTCAAAGGAATAATCAGAATTTAAGTTAGGATGTGGTTTTTTTTCCTCTTTTTCGATTGATTTTTCTTTTTTTTGCTCTTTAATTTCCGAATTTTCAGAAATTATTTCTTTATTTTCTTCTACAACAAAATTAATTTCAAAATCTATTCCTGAAATTGAATCTAAAATTTTTTTGATTTTATCTCTGTATTTTTGATTTATTTGTTCACTTATGAAATTTGAAGGTGTTGAAATGGTCATAGAATTTTCTGATGCTGATTTAAAGGTAATTCTAGCAAACCACATTCCAAATTCTGAAGCGTTAATATTTTGTTTTATTTGTTTTATTGTTTCATCCCAAAACGGCTTATAATCCAGATTTTCCATAGCTTGTATTATATCATGTCTTTACTTTTTTTTGCAATAATGATACAATAAAAATTCACAAAAAAAGTGATTTGTGTTTAAAATTTTTAAAAAAAGGATAAAAATGTCAGATTCAAATTATTCAGCAGGAAATATAACCGTATTAAAAGGACTTGAGGCTGTAAGAAAGCGTCCGGGAATGTATATAGGCTCTACAGGGCCTAATGGTTTACACCATCTGGTTTACGAAGTTGTGGACAATTGTATTGATGAAGCCATGGCAGGCCATTGTGATAATATATTGGTTGTTCTTGAAAAAAACAATGTCGTCAGAGTTGAAGATAACGGACGCGGAATACCTGTTGATATTCATCCTACAGAGGGTGTCAGTGCGTTGGAAATTGTTTTAACCCGTCTTCATGCAGGCGGTAAATTTGACAAAGGCTCATATAAAGTGTCGGGTGGTTTGCACGGTGTCGGTGTTGCCGTTGTAAATGCACTTTCAACAACTATGGAGGCAACAGTTTACCGTGATGGTTTTGAGCATTTTCAGAGCTTCAAAAAAGGTGTGCCGACATCGCCAATAAAGCAAATTGCACCCAGTGGAGGACACGGTACAACCATAAGATGGGCTGCTGATCCTGAAATATTTCAAGAAACAATAATATATGATTTTGATGTTTTACTTAAAAGGTTGAGAGAACTGGCTTTTTTGAACAGTAATATCACTATTACAATGAGAGATGAGCGTCTTGAAACCCCTAAAGAAATAGTATTTTGTTTTGACGGTGGAATTCCTCATTTTGTAAAATACTTAAATGAATCAAAACATGTTCTTCCTCCGGACCCAATATTTTTTGAAGGTAAAAAAAACGATATTGAAGTTGAAATTGCATTACAGTATAATGACGGTTATAACGAAACGATTTTGAGTTTTGTTAATGATATTAATACAAAAGAGGGTGGAACACATTTAGAAGGATTTAAAACATCATTAACTCGAGTAATGAATGAATTTTTAAAAAAACACCCGAAATTTGTAAAAAAACTCGATAAAGAAGGCAAATTCACAGGTGACGATGTTCGCTCCGGTTTAACTGCCGTAATTTCGACAAAAGTACCGGAACCTCAATTTGAAGGTCAAACCAAAACAAAACTAGGAAACAGTGATGTTCGCGGGGTCGTAGATTCAATTGTAAACGAGAAATTAACACTGTATTTTGAGCAACATCCGAAGGAAATCGAAAAAATGCTCGAAAAATGCACCGCCGAAGCATCTGCACGAATTGCCGCAAGACGGGCAAAAGAAGCCACAAGACGAAAAAGCGGGATTGACAGCTTTGGTCTTCCGGGAAAACTTGCCGACTGCTCTTTAAAAGACCCTAAAAAATGCGAAGTATACATTGTTGAGGGTGATTCTGCGGGTGGCTCTGCGAAAAAAGGGCGTGACAGTAAAACACAAGCTATCTTGCCTCTTTGGGGAAAAATGCTTAATGTCGAAAAAACTCGCGTTGATAAAGTTATGCGAAACGAAAAACTTCAACCTGTAATTGCATCGCTTGGAACAGGGCTTGGAAAAGACTTTGATATTTCAAAACTTCGATACGATAAAGTAATAATCATGGCAGATGCTGATGTTGACGGCTCCCATATTCGCACATTACTTTTAACATTCTTTTTTCGATATATGCCTGAGTTGATAGAAACAGGTCATGTTTATCTTGCAATGCCGCCTCTTTATAAAATTACGCATAATCGAAAAGACCAATATGTATACTCAGACGAAGAGCGAGATAAAGCCCTTAACGAAATTGGACGCGAGAAAACCGTAAATGTTCAACGATATAAAGGTCTAGGTGAAATGGACGGAGTGCAGCTTTGGGATACGACAATGGATCCTGAAAAAAGACGAATGCGAGTTGTAACTTTACCCGATGCTGTTGAAGCCGACAAAATTTTTACCACATTGATGGGCGAAGAAGTCAAACCAAGACGAAAATTCATCGAAGAAAATGCAATTTACGCAAATTTGGATATTTAATAAATTTTTTGGGGTATTTTTAATCCCGAGTTGTAAGAATTATTAAATAAGTTTGTGTTTTACGGGATTAAAAACCGCTCATTTCGGGGCTCCGCTTCGCTACGACTAATTTGTCGCTTAAAAAATTGGCGCGACAAATGGATTTGCTTTATTTTAAGAAAACTTAAAATAAAGCACCCCTACAATCGCTTACCCGGGCAAACCTTGGGTTTTATGCAGAAAACCTGAGTGTTTAATAACTCGTTTGATGATTTGGACGGGCGAAGTCTATCCTTCTGTTCGCTTAAAATTAAAAGAAGAGGCGGCTCGCCGGAGACACCGATTAAATCAATGAAAAAAAGAACAGAAGATTATGCGAGCCCGTCGGGTTGGCGTTTAGCTAATTTTTAATTCAAGAATGAATTATCGAATATCGGTAAAATTATGCTTTTTGTATTGACTGAACTTTGTTTTAACTGTACAATATAGTGAAGGAGTGTTTTATCGAGCAAGATTTTATGGACGAAGCTTACACTATAGTTTTGGAAGACAGTGATGTTCTTTCGGCTTTATGTGGTGCTAATGATAAAAATTTGCGAATGTTTGAGCAGTATTTGGGGGTTCCCGTAGTTAGTCGCGGTAATGAAATGACTGTTTTGAGTTCTGATTCAAATGTTTGCGAGAAATTTCAAGATTTAATTAGTAAGGCATCTAAGTCGCCTGAAATTAAATCCGGTTCGTCTGATGATTTTTTAAATTCTCTCGTTGCGAATTTGCAGGATTGCGGTGATGGTTTGCCTGTTGAAGACGGTCGTATAGTTATTCCGCGTTCGGGTAAGTCTGTTTATCCAAAAAATGCAAAACAGGCGGAATTTGTTGTAAAAATTAAAAAGTTTGATTTAACTTTTGGTGTTGGGCCTGCCGGAACCGGTAAGACATTTTTGGCAACAGCGGTGGCTTTGCAGATGCTTTTAAATCGAAAGGTTAAAAAAATTGTTTTAACTCGTCCTGTTGTCGAAGCCGGTGAAAATTTGGGATTTTTGCCGGGAGATTTAACACAAAAGATTACGCCGTATTTGCGTCCGCTTTACGATATTATTGAGTATTTGTTGCCTGTCAATCTTGTGCGGAATATGGAAGATTCGGGTTTGTTTGAAATTGCGCCTTTGGCTTATATGAGGGGCAGGACTTTACATAACTCTGTCGTTATTTTAGACGAAGCACAAAATACAACAAAAGAGCAGATGAAGATGTTTTTAACCAGAATGGGGGAAAATTCCAAGTTGATTGTAACAGGAGACCCCGGACAGTCTGATATTGGTTTGTCAAAAACATCGGGGTTAGAGCATGCTGTTTCTATTTTAAGGCCTATTTCACAAATAGGTATTGTCGAGTTTACTTCAAAAGATGTTGTAAGACATTCTCTTGTTCAAAAAATAATTAATGCTTATGAAAAAAAATAAAATTAAAAATAAATCGCAGAATTCTCTGTCTGGTTTTCTTAACAGGAATCGGTTTTTTGTATGGACTTGTGTTTTAAGTTTTTTAGGATTGATTGCAATAACTCTGTTTGTTTTTTTTAACAGTCAGAATTTTTCTTCACTTGATTTGGAAATGTTTGAAGTCGGAAGGGTTGCAACTCGTGATATTGTTGCTCATCGCGATATTAGTTATATTGATGAGGAAGCTACAAAAATTAGAAAAGAAGCAAAAAAGCATTTGGTCAGTCCTGTATTTAAAAATGATATAAAAATAAAATCAGATGTTATAAAGTCTGTTTTTGAGTTTACGGGGTTTTTGAATGAAATATCCGGGAAAGCAAAAACGGCTAAAGATTTTGTTTTTTTGGTGCAGGAAAAATATCCAACCACTATTGAAGAAGAAAAATTATTAAAATTTTATGATGGGCGAATTCCTGAGAAGGCATCTCTTGCGTTAAGTTTGAGTAAGCAAATAATGGAAAAAGGTTTTGTTGAATATCCTGAGTCTACGCTTAACGAATATAATAAGAATGAAATAACTATTATTACTCAAGATGGAAATAGAAAAGAGTATAAGACCGTTTCATCGGCTAATTTGATTACGGAAGAAGAGATACCAAATTTTGTGAAAACTGTTTTGCGGGGGATAAAACAATCTGATCTTACAGATGATATACTTTTGATAATTACGCCGTTTTTAAAGGCTAATATATTGTATGATTCAAAAGAAACATTGAACAGAGTGCAGGAAGCGTTAAAACAGGTAGAGCCTGTAAATGTTATAATTAATAAAAATCAAAAGATAATTAAAAAGGGCTTTCTTATAGAAGAAGAAAATTTTCAGCAATTAAAAAAAATAATGGAAGATGGCTGGTCTATTGATATAAGGCTGTTCATTGGTTTTGTTTTGTTTTTGTTGGGTATTTTTATTATTGCTTTATTTCTTTTTTCAAAAAAAGTTCTTACGACAGTTTTGACAATAAAACAAAAAATTATTCTCACACTTGCCTTTGATTTTGTTTATATTATTGTTTTAATTTGCTCACAGCTGAATATTATTGTTGGTGGTCTTGATTTAATTCCCTTACTTCCTGTTACTTTTTTTGTAATGTTAGTTTCTATTTTGATTTCAGGAAGAGTAGCGGTGTTTACATCATTGGTGTTGTCTTTGGCGGTATTAGTTGCAAGCAGTTTTAATTTTCAGGTTTTTTTATATGCTCTTTTTTCAGGATTTGTTGGTGTCGGTTTTATAAATATAACCGGAAAAAGAATGGATTTGATAAAAACTGCTTCTATTTTAACTGTTGTTAATCCTTTAATTGCGTTTGTTTTAATATTTCTTTTTCCCGGTTTAGTAACGGATCAAATTTTTGTTTTGGTGGGTGTTGCTGTTAACGGTTTTTTAACGGGAGTTTTTGTTCTCGGGTTTTTACCCATATTGGAAACACTTTTGAATACACCAACAGGTTTTCGACTTATGGAATTGTCGGATTTAAATGCTCCTATGATAAAAAAAATGCTGTTAGCGGCACCGGGTACATATAATCATTCTATGATGGTTGCAAGTCTTGCAGAAAGTGCTTGTAGAGATATAGGGGCTAATTCAATTTTGGCTCGTGTTGGTGCATATTATCATGATATTGGAAAAATAGACAATCCTGAATATTTTGCCGAAAACCAAAGAGATCACAATAAACATATTGAGTTAAATCCCAGACTTTCTGCTACTATAATTCGCAGTCATGTTAAACTTGGTGTCGAAAAGGCAAGACAGCTTAGATTGCCTGAAAAAGTTATAGATATTATTGCAGAGCATCATGGTAATGGTGTTATTGAGTATTTTTTCTATGAAGCAAAAAAGTTAAATCCTGATGTTGATCCGAAGGATTTTTCTTATACCGGAATTCCGCCGAGAACAAAAGAATCTGCAGTTGTAATGCTTGCCGATACTGTTGAAGCGGCGTGTAGAACATTGGAAGATCATTCTGTTTTGTCTTTACAAAATTTTATAGATAAATTGGTTAGTCATAAAATTGAAAACGGACAGTTAGATAATTCAAATTTAACTTTTCAAGAAGTAAAGACAATAAAAAAATCATTTGTTGGAATTCTTGCCGGTTATTATCATTCAAGAGTTGAGTATCCAAATCAAAAAGAAAGTGAAGAAGATAATGTTGATGAAGGAGAAAAAAGTGGGAAGTAATATTTCTGTTTCTATTGCAGATGATGCGGAGCCTCCCGAGCAGTTTAATATTGCAGAGATAGAACGATTTTTGGATAAAGTTCTTTTTGATTTAAATTATGAAAACTGGGAATTATCCGTTGTTTTTTGTAATGATGAGTTTATTCGCAATTTAAACAAACAATATAGAAATATAGATGCACCGACTGATGTGTTGTCGTTTGAGCAAGGCGATCGGTATATTGATGAAAATGATGAGGTTATTTTTATTGCGGGTGATATAGTTATTAGTTTTGAAAGTTTATATTTTAATGTTAAAGAATTTTCAGTAAATTTGAATGAAGAGTTGAAACGATTGTTAATTCATGGTGTTTTGCATTTGGGAGGTATGGATCACGAAGACAATTCGCCTGACCAAGAAATGTTGCAAAAGCAGGAAAATTTATTATTGACTTATGGTGATTTTAAATTAATTTAGGAAGGTGATATGGGGATATTTAAATTTTTTAGGTCGAAGAAAGATTTAGTTCATTCTTTGGGTGAAAAAATGGATGAAGAAATGGAAGATATGATTGAAGGAGTTGTTGCTCTTTCGGATACAACTGTGAAGGAAATCATGATTCCAAGAATTGATGTTGATTTTTTGGCAACGGATAACGATTCTGAAACACTTATTGAAAAAATTGTAGAAAGCGGGCATTCCAGGTTTCCCGTTTATGAAGAATCAATTGATAATGTTGTTGGAATGTTGTATATCAAAGATATTCTAAAAAAACTGACAAAAAATGAACCTATTGACTTTATGAGTATTTTGAGAAAACCATTTTTTGTACCTGAATCTAAGCGAATTGATTCGTTACTTCGTGAGTTTAAAAGAAAACATATACATATAGCGGTTGCTATTGATGAATATGGCGGGGTTTCAGGTATTGTGTGTATGGAAGATATAATTGAAGAAATTGTTGGCGATATAAAAGATGAATTTGATGATGAGCCTGAAGATATTGTTGAAATAGGAGATGGTGTTTGGCTTTGTGATGCACGAGTTGATCTTGATGATTTAGATGAAACTTGTGAAACAAAATTTCCTGCCAATGATTTTGATTCTCTTGGAGGTTTTGTGTTTGATCTTTTTGGAAAAATTCCTTCTAAGTTTGAAAAAAGATCATGGAAAAATTTTGATTTTATAATACAGGAAATGGACGGACATAAAATTTTGAGTGTTAAGATAATTAAACATAAAGAAAAATTTACAGATGAGTCTGAAAAATAATTTTAAGATAATTCAGGTAAGTTTAGTGGGGGGACAATTTATGAAAAGAATTCAAAAGTTATGGTTTAGTATTTTCTTTATATTTATTTTTGCAAAGGGCTTTTCAAACCCAATGCAACTTTATGAAACCGGAAAGAAATATCAGCAACAGGAAAAATGGTATGATGCAATTGAATACTATCAATCGGCATTGGCTGAAAATCCTTCTTATAATCTGGTGTTTCAAGGTTTGGCAGAATGTTTTTATGCTTTAAGTGAGTACGACCAAGCATTGAGTTTTGTTCAAAAAGCTTTGGTTTATAAAAGAAATTCTTCCGAGCTTCAGGGCCTTCATGGATTTATACTTATAGGTTTAGGTCGATTAAGTGAAGCAAAACAAATTTTTTCAAGTATTCTTAAAACATATCCTAATAATCTTTCGGCTCGGTTTGGTTTGGCTGAAATTGAGGTTAGTGCAGGAAAATTGCTTTCTGCAACGGCATTATATGAGGCGGCTCTTGCGAGACAAAATGATAATAGAAAAGCTTTACTTTCGCTGGCCCTTATAAGTTATGAGTCAGGACAACCTGAAATTGCAAGGGATTATATAAATAGGGCTTTGCGTTATCACGGGGATAGTCCTCAGGTTCATTATTTTGCGGCGTATTTGGCCGCGATGGATTCGGATAATGTTTTGGCAGAAAATAGAGCAAGAGCCGCTTTAAAGTTAAATGCTGAATACGATAGTGCAAAGGCTTTGCTTGCCTCTGTTTTGTATGCACAAGGGCGATATAAAGAAGCTGTTAGAATATCAGATGATAGAATTAGCAGAAATAGAAATATTGCAGATGCGTGGTATTTAAAAACTCTTAGTCAACTTAAAAATCGTGATATAAAGGCTGCAATGCAGTCTGCAAAAGTTGGATTATCAATTGATCCTGAAAACGAAATAATGAGAGCTGTTTTGGAAGAAATAGCAATTGACAATTTAAATTTTGAGGATAATTACAGAAAAAGGTTGGCACAGTTTCATGTTGAAAAGGCAAATGCTTTTTCAAACAGAAACATCATACAGCCGGCTCTTTATGAATATAGACGAGCATTAAAGGTTTATCCTTACGATGTTGAAAGTCGCTATGCATACGCAAAGCTTCTTTTAAGGCTTGGGTATCAGGAGCGGTATTTGGAGCAGCTTGAATTTATTCAGTCTATAACAAAAAGTAATACTAAGGTAAATGATGCAGTGGAAACTTACAGTAAAAGACTTTCAACATCACTTCAAAGCAAATGGAATATAAATCCTCTTTATCTTGATAAGGGGCATATTTCTATTGCGCTTTTTTATCAACTTGATCCGTCAAATGTGTTTCACCCGGAAGCCGAAAAAGTGGCAACAAAAATGATAGCTGATATTTTTTCGTATAATAGACGGTTTACTATAAATTCTTATATTGCCAAACCACATAATTACAGAGATGCTTTTAAGACTGCAAGGACATCAGGGAATGATTATTTTGGTATTGTACATTTATATGAAACCGAGCGTGATATAAAAATGTCAATCGACTTGTATGTTGCAAGAACCGGTGCACATGCAAAAACATTTTCGGTATTTCGCTCGGCAAATGACAGATATGCGAACGCATTACGAAGGCTTGCTCAAATGCTTGCAAAATCGATGCCACATGTCGGAAAAATAGTCAAACGCTATCAAAGTGAGGCTTTGATTGATTTGGGTAAGAATGATGGAGATTATTCAAATACTGAATTTCAAGTTGTGGAGAAAGGAAAAATAGTATTTGCAAGAGAAGGTATTGGTATTGTTTTTAGTCAAGATGATGTACTTGGTTCGTTTATTCCCAAAAAGACAAATGAAGATTTAACTTCAGGAACTTTGAAACGGAAGGGATATTATGATAGAATGAATACCGGCGATTATATAATTACTACAATTAAGGAAGATACTGATATAAAAACTGAAATTAAAAAGAACAAAAGTGGAAAAAGTGTTGAGGTTCAGCAAGATTTGATTACTTTGAATAAACAAGAGCCAATTCTTTTAAAGCTTTTACGAACTATCAGGCAATTTGATAGATAAGAATTTGACTGTATAAATTTAAGATTTCTCGGTTTTCTTTAGTGTGTGTGATTCAGAATTCAGGTAGTTTGATTTTATTCTGATGTTATCTGTCATTAAAATTTATTAATATGTATTGACTTTGTACATATAATATCTAGTAATATAGAGATGAGATTTGAATGGGATGAAAAAAGAGTAAATCTAACATTGAAAAAGATGGTGTTTCGTTTGAAGAAGCAAAAGATGTTTTTTCTGATCCTTTACATATATCAATTTTAGATGAAAGATTTAATTATTTTGAAGAAAGATGGATAACATTGGGAAATACAAAGAACAAAAGATTATTAGTTGTTGTAAATTTATATTTTGATGGAGTTGGAGAAGAAGTTATTAGAATAATTAGTGCAAGGGAGGCAACAAAAAATGAATGGAAAAACTATGAAGAATATTGAAGATAATTTTGAAATCAAAGACGAATATGATTTTTCAAAAGGTGTATACGAGGGCGATTTTATGAACCTCAAAAAAAATCTACTACGATAAGATTTGATGATGATGATATTATTTTATATTTTAAAAAATTAGCAGGTGAAAAAAAAGTTGGATATCAAACATTAATGAATTTAGCTTTAAGAGATTATATTCAAAAAAGTATTCATTGAATAACGACATATAATATGGTGTAAAAAACATGTAGTTTTTTTATTTACCGGAAAATTGCACATTTTGCCTGTTGGCAAGGAAAGTTTTGGTTTTACACCTTGTTCGTTAAACTGTCATATTATTGTGAGTAAATATGGTAATAAGAAAAATTAAAATAGAAGATGCAGAAAAGTTTATTGATTTAAATAAAAAATTACTATCAGAAACTAATTTTTTACTTTTAAGTTCAAATGAAACCAAATTAAATGTGGAAGTACAAAAGAAATTGATAAAAGATTTTAATATACACAACAATAAAGTTGTTTTTGTCATAGAGATTGATAAAATTTTAATAGGATTTATTGCTGGAACAAAAGGTATTTATAAAAAAAACAAACATGTTTTGAATATTGCGCTTGGAATATTACAAGAATATAATGGTATAGGCACTCGTTAATTGCAAAGTACAGTCCTGTAATTTTGCCTGTTGCATCATCTATGAAGCCGTGGAGGGTTATCATGGAACCATTGGAAAGCCAGTCATGTGGTGATCCATCAGCTTGGAGCAACATACCTGCTAAGTCTTTTCTAGGTCTTGATGTATGTCTGACTTTT